>Ga0307507_10001204_pt1 | contig 57662 bp, 21 predicted proteins | sample 7_EM_MG_FD_207223 | JGI IMG/M metagenome (GOLD analysis project Ga0307507, IMG submission 207223) | Populus trichocarpa ectomycorrhiza microbial communities from riparian zone in the Pacific Northwest, United States - 7_EM | ecosystem: Host-associated > Plants > Roots > Unclassified | place... | reverse complement strand
ACGACCAGCTAGCGAACACCACGAACAATTCAATCGATCGATTGATCGATCGAATCGAACTAAAGCCTCGATATAGCCCGTTACCGAATTGAATCGGATTAAGGCCTCCTAGGGAGGCACCCTAGATAACCACTGTTTGAACCAACCCCTCCCCTAAATTAAATCAGACACTGACAGGCAGGCAGGCAGGCAGGCAGGCAGGCAGGCACTAGGCCTAGTTAGGAAATCGGTATACGACCAGCAGATTATCGGGAACACCGCCAATCGACGATTTGGAGCCTCTGCGTGAGGTTCCCCCCTTCTCCTCAATCGATCGCTCGAAGCCTGAGCGGTAGTCTCCCTAAAAAGACGTAGAGCTCCTATAATAGACACAGGCAGGCAGGTAGGCAGGTAGGTACGCAGGTACACAGGTAGGTACGTAGGCAGGTACGCAGGGAGGTACGCAGGGAGGTACGCAGGTAGGTACGCAGGTATGCAGGTAGGTACGTAGGCAGGTACGCAGGCAGGTACGTAGGGAGGTACGCAGGTAGGTACGCAGGTAGGTACGCAGGCACGTAGGCAGGTACGCAGGCAGGTAGATAGGCACTGGACCTAGTTAGGAAATTAGTACATAGGTAGCGGATTATCTGGACTAGTCAATTAACAATTTTAAGCCTCTGCGTAAGGCTCTCCCATTCTGCTATATATATACTCCTTTACCTACTATTAATTAAATATTTTTAAATTTTAAATATTTTATAAATATTGCAGTTATAGGAAATATTGTAAATATTATAGCTATTAGATATAAAGTGGCTAAAGTAGCTAAAGTAGCTAAGGTAGCTAAAGTGGCTAAAGTGGCCCCGGGCTAGCGTAAATAAGTGTACATAAGCAGATTAGCGGATCTAGCTGAAATGACCCCAGGCTAGCCCTGGGCTAGCCCCTGCCACTCTCCCGTTTTCCTGACGTAGTTGCGCCTGGCCTATATATAATTAGGAAGTGGAACTAAGATAGGATATCCGCCTAGCGTGCCTATTAGGCCGTAAGGGCCTTTGTTGTTATAAAGTATTCTAAGGCCTTATAATCTGAAACCACCTTAATAGGCTTAGGGGTCCCTTTTAGCTATATACGCCAGTGCTAAAAGCTAGAGATAATAGCCAGCATTTCTTTGTTATGAATATAGTATTTTAGCTCGGCATCTATTATAGTTTTTAAATAGTATATAATAGGGTGCCATTCTCCGTCTAGTTGCTTCTGGGAAAAGATACTAGCTATTATGCTATCTAAGGTATTAGTTTCTAGTATTAAAGGCCGTTTTGGGTTAAAGTGGGCAAGTAGGGAAGCCGATACTAGCCGTTTTTTAAGCTTATTAAAGGCCTGCCTATATATAGCGTTAAAGTGGAAGGGCTGGTTTTTCCTAGTAAGATGGTTAAGGGGCTAGGCGATTCTGCTATAGTTCTTAATAAAGCGTTGGTAGAAGTTATAGAAACCTAAAAATAATTATACCCCCTTTACGGTCTATGGGGGTATCTACTGGTTAATTACAGCCATTTTTTCTAGGTCTACCTTAATTCTATAAGGGGACTTTATAAACAGGGGGCTATAAGGACACGATTGTGAAATAGGATAGATTGGTAAGAGAGACGAATCCTTAAGGAGGTAAGGCCTCAGGGATCATAGAGACTATATACTACGGGCACGTGCCTCCGGCACGTGACCGACGGATATCTGAGGGGTGTCTGGGGGTTGTCCTAAGGGCAACCTAAGGTGACCGTAATAATATCCCTTATATTGCCCCCCCCCTTCTTGCGGTCGGCTCCTGATTGCTATTACCTTGCGGTAGAGGGAGATTATAAAGGCTCGTCCCAGAAGGGGTTTGGAGAGATGTTGGTATACTATTATATATTATCTATCTATCTAACCCCTGCTTTAAACTCCTGAAAACCTTAATAAGGAAAAAATATAACTGGAGAAAAGATGTGAGGATTACTAGGAGACCTATTAGAAGCCTACCAAAAGCATACTGGTAACTACCTAGGCTAACCTAAGGATTTTTATATAACTCTACTTCTAAGCCTTTATGCCGGTCTGTAATTAATTACGAGTGTTATAGGCAATTTGGTGTTCCTAATATGGTTCCATAGAACCTTTTGGTATAGGATTTAATGTATAGGGCCTTAGCTCGCTATTGTCTTTAACTGTTAGGATATAATCTATAATTTTATAGTCCTTTCTTATAATCCCCTATGTTACTAACACATTACTCTTATATTCGCCCTTAGGCTATTATATACGGTTAGGTAATTAATTAGTTAATTAAAGAGACTTGTCTTGTTTAGGTATAATTTAACCTATATATATCTGTAATTGACGTCTTAATTGCCTTTTCTGGCCGCGTAATTAGTTTTTGTAAGGAAGTAATAGCTAAATAGCGTATATGCGTGTTTCCTTCCTTCTAAATTGCGCTATTATAATGGGGTTATATTAGTAAGGTTGCGGCTATTTACCAGAAGGGTATTGGAAGGTAAAGTATAGAGACATCTTACTTATTAAGCTGCTCCTTTTCCTTAACACCTTACTTCCCATTATTAACCTTTGTTTAATTTTAGACGTATTTTTAATATATTATTAAGTGTTCGTACTAACTTAATAGCACGAGTAAGTCGTATCCCGGGGCACGAAATACGTATAGTATTGTATGCTCTTTGGGATGGTGGTGACTGTCGATTGTATAAAGCAGACTACGTGGTCTATATACTGATGCGTCCTCCCCCTAATTAGTTAGTGCTTCATAAGTGCACCAGACGCGTAAGCGAGTGGTTGGTGCACCAAACGCGTAAACGCGTACCTGGCGTACCAAACGCGTAGGCACGCGGTTGGTACGATAGGTGCTGTAATTATACACTAGCGGTACTTAAAAAATAAAACCACTTATATACAGCCTCCGTAATTGCTTTAATAGAACTATAAAATATAAAAGAAAATACATAGGAAATCTCCCCTAAGGTGCCGTCTAGGCTGCCTTCCAAACGGTGCCCCAAGCTGGCCGTAAGTTCTGCTTATGGTCCGTAGAATAAACCATACGGCCTTTTAACAGGCAGTAGACAAGCCATAAGTTGGATCGTGAGGGCCGCTAAGGCGCTAGTGCTAAGCGAGCTAATAGCGATTTTCTATCCCGGGGATAGAAAATCGTAATTGGTTAATTTAACTACCCTGCAAAATTTGGTGGGTTATATAAGTCCACCAAGTTCCACTATAGCTTTCCACCATTTTCCACCTGTACTATATAATGAGCCGTACGGCCTTCTAATGGGCTATAAACGTACCATAGGTGCTCTGTTAGTCCTATTCTACCCATTCTATGACTTCTAGGTTAAGCTTATTTGTGTTAATTAGGGTTTTAAGAGCTTAACACAGCTTTGCCTTAGTTATAGCGTTTGCTAGGTTATCTCCGCTGCTAATCTATTTAACCTCCGTAATCTCGCGCCGTTCGTAGGCCTAATATAAGCATATAAGGTTAACTATAAGCCTCTTCTTTTATATTATACCTAGTTTGACTAAGCAGTCGTAAAGGGACTTTAAATTAGTATATAAAACCAGGGGTAACTGCTCTAGTTATAGAATCTTCTAGACCGTTAATTTAATTGCGGCTGCTATATTAAAGCCATAGGCTAGTGCATATAGCTCAAAAGCTAGTACACTATAGGTTACTCGTTTGTACTTAATTAAAGATTAATATAGTATATTTGCGTCCTAATTGCGGTCTATAAGTATAATCACAAAGCCAATTTATAATAATAGGTCTTTGTTATTAGCAAAGAAGGCATCCATAAATACCATTACACTAAGGGAATTTAGGTCCAGTGGTATAAAAGTAAGTCCTCTTATTACGTTGTCAATTTGCCATTAAATGCGCTTATTAAGCTGCTTAATATTTTCTTCTTACGGATCTACTACCTGGGCCGCAAAGGACAAGTCGTAGGCAGATTTAGGTTGGCAGACTATAGCTATATAGGCGCCTCTTACACGCTATGCAGCGTATTAGTCCTTTATATTTACGGTCTTATAGGTCTCTCTACGGGAACTAGTAAGGTCCGTAGGCTTTACTATAACAGGCTTTAGGTTTTAGGCTTAATATTCCTAAGTTAGCTTAATTAGGTTGCCCTTTTATATAATTAGGCCTCTATTAAACTTAATTAGATTCTGCTTAGTTAGCTACTCTCACAGCTTTGCTAAGAACTTAGCCTTTTATAGTTCAGTTTCTTTAGTATCCGCAAAGGTCTGGTCTATTAGGAATAGGGTATTATCTATTTAGAGTCCAACAATACCAAGGCCGTTTAATAGGCTATATAGGAGGTAGGGGTCGTAGGTTAACTATTCTATTTTAAGTTTACTAACGTGGTACTAGTAGTATGTCTTAAACCAATGGTTTCCAGCTTCTGGTACTCCGTATAGAGGTTTTATAACCCGTAGGATTGTTCCTAGTTATAGGTTGAGCTCAAGGGGTGGCCGTATAAAGATATCCCTACTTAGGTAGGTATTAGACTGCATATAGGCTTGCGAGATGTCCCGTAGGTAAAGAGCTACGGGTTTACTTTACTGTAGTCTAGGCATAAGTGTAAGTATAATCTATTAGCTAACTCATTAAATTGTAGGCAATTATATAAGGACTAAGCCCTTCCCTTAGTCGTTATAGGCTTATACAACAAGCCTTAATTTTTTAAAAGCTTTGTTAGTACCTAGGTGCTTAATTTCGTTAATAAAGCATAAGTTGAATATATAAACGCCTTACGGAACATCTTTCTCTATTATAACCGCAAAGACGCCCTTTTTAAGTAGTCCGTTAATCTCTTTACGTTATAAGTCCGTAAAGGGGGTTTCCTATACTAGAACTAATATATCCACAGGTAGAGATTGCCTTGCAGATATTTCTATAGAGGTTAGGTAAGTCTCCGTTATAGTATTCTTAATTATAGGGTGCTTTCGGGGGCGTCCTTAACCGCGCTTTATAGTAGGTATAGTGGGTTCAGTAGGTTTCTAGAGAACTTTTAGGGTAGGTAAGGGTGCTTCTAGCTTATTTAGTTCGGCGGTCGCTTCTAGTTTATCTAGTTTAGCGGTTACCTCTAGTTTATCTAGCTTGGCAGTTGCTTCTAGTTTGTCTGGCTTAACGTTATAGGTGTCTTTAGGCTAAAAGTAGGGTTTTATGGACATACTCCTAAAGCTAGTCGGGCCGCTAGGAAGTTATATACAGCACGTCTCATTTTCTACAGCCAGTAAACGGTAGGGTCTAGTCTACTTGCCGCTTTCACGCCATATAAGGACTTTAGAGTTAAGCGGGAGGTCATATACTAGGGTCATGTTAGGTCCGTTGCGGTAGTGCAAGGCGTTATTGACAGCTTGTTTAGCCCATAGCTTGACTATCTCAGCCATCGCCTTCCATATTGCAGCTGCTCGTTCCGTAATGGACGGGGCAGGAGGATTTAGATTACTTATCCTTAGGTAGGCTCCGTAGACTAAGAGGGTAAGTACTAGTCCATCTAGGCTAGTAGTGTTATTAACGGCTTTTACAGCCATCTATAGAGCTAGTTCCTTTTAGATATCCTTATACTCGTCCATAATAATCTAGTAAGCTCTCTATAGGGCTAGGTAAGCTTACTTAACAAGCCCAACGGACTAATACGCCTCAACTAGAACGGCTTTTGTTGATATAGCCATGGCCATAGTATACTACTGGAATTCCTTGCTGATGAAGTTCCTACCGGCGTTATAGGTGATATACTTAGGAGGTCCAACGTACGTGTTAATCTAGTAGGTCCGTAAAATATCCTAAGTGTACTTTACGGATATATTTTGCAACTAACGGGCGGCTTAATAGCAGGTTGCCTCGTCAATTATATATAATACTGGGCTGCCGTTGATGTACATAATGTCTATATATACTAAATAGTTGAAGTTAAGATCCTTATAAAGGGTGAACTTAAACCGGCCTAGGGAACGTCCGTATTTCTAGCAGTAGGAGCAGTATTTAGTTAGGTAATTAACTGCCTTTCTATTAACATTATCGTGTCCAGAGCGTTTAAGGACTCTATATAGCTTTTCAGCTAATGGGTAGCCAAAATAATAATATAAATGGTGGATCTCCGTACTGGTAAGGTAGCACGGGTTATAGTTAAAAGATTCCTAAATATAGGTCCGTAAAGTCTCTCCCTATATAAGGAACGGGTGTCTAAATTGTTGTGTAATTAGTAGGGTAATATGCTTGCTTCCTAGGGCAGTTATAGGGCCGATTAAGGTATCCGTAATATTATTGTAGTAAACCTATAACCTGTCCATGTCCGCAAGGCAAAGTAAGAAAGGGGTATCTGCTTTTACTATATAGAAGTTAACTAGGCTAATTAGGGTCTTAACTACAACTAATTTAATTAATGCAGTTAAGCCAATGCCGAATTAGATATTTACGGCCCCAGTTTACATAGTGTCAATGTCCATATTATTATTTGCGGTAGTCCTATATATAAGGTATTGTCCGTAACCTATAGTAGACTTCTTAGAGGCGCCTATATCGATTATAATACCGTAGAATTCCTTGGGGGTATAGCGTTCTATAGTAATATATGCAAATGGGTCCTGCTTGTAATCTATAACGTCTATAATGGGGGTGCTTGCGGAATGGTTTTTAGACGCAACTAAGTGTATAAAGGAACAGTTAGCTAATACAGTTGTGATATTAAAGGCTTGGCTGTCCGTAAAAGGTCCAAAAGTAGTTAGGAATATCTCTAAGGTCTCTTATTCCTAAGTATCTAAGTTAAAGTTAATTATAAGGGCTTCTATTAACTTATTAGGGGGCTCTTCTACTTCCTTTCCTTTATATTCTAAAATAAACTAGCTAATATGGCTATCAAGTCTCTTCCTAGACTTGTTACGTTCTTTCTAGGTATACCTTATAGACCAACATCCTTCCTTACTGCACACGAAGCACTTCTAGCTAGTTTGTCTGCGGGGGTATATTTTCGTACGGGGGTTACTGTGGGGGTTACGGGTAGGACTTAGTTAGTATGGGTGCTGCTAGCGGTAGCGGCGGTCCGTAAAGTAGATGTCTAAGTCTGTTTACAGATATTAAATATCCGTAATAAAGGCTTGCGTGCTACCTGGTGGGTTTAAGACTTTATACATTATAATAGAGGAGCGTAGATTATTAATAAGGCCAGCTAAGGTATCTATAGGCTTATAGTAGGCGTACTTATAGGGCTCTGCTTCCTAGCAGGCTGTAATAAGTTTATTATACAGGAAGTTATCTGTTTGAAGCTTAGCGTTAAGGCCGTACTATAGGTGCTGGAGGTCTTTAATAAGAATTTGTAGGCACTTTATAGTTGATTTTTTAGTGTTCTTGTTAATTACGGTCCATAGCTTGGTCGCATTCTATTAGGTAAGGATATTACGCTTATATTCCAGTCCTTTAAAGTAGTTACGGGTAGCTTTATATAGCTTATCAAAGGGAATACTAAGGGGGTTACTCTTAAGGTTAGTATAGTAGTGGTCAAGTACTAGGCCGCGTAGTATAGTAGAGTAGGCTTAGCTAAACTTCTATTTAGGAATATTGGCCTTCTAACAGAGGTCCGTAAAGATGGTTAGTTTAAAGTTAAAGTTGTTGTTTTCACCGCTATACTTGGATTTATCAGTGTAGAGCTTAGCTAGGTTAGCTAGCTCCTTGCCATAGGTCTTTACTTAGGTATATTATAGATCTATAATTTACGGATCTATGGCTTGCGGATATATGGCTTGCGGATATATGGTTTGTGGATATATAGCTTGCGGATCTATAACTTAGGTAGGTTGCGGATCTATAGCTTTATTAACGGAAGGGTTTTAGTCCGTATTTTGGTTTACAGGGGTATTACGGTCCGTAACTTAGGTACTAGGTGTACTTTGGCCCATAAGATTAATTCCAAAATCGCTTGGGTTTATAGGACGAATTTGGTTAAGTAGGTTAGGTATAAGGCCAGCGATACTATTAAGTTTGGGAGAAGCAGAGAGATTATTTATAGCTTTAACCTGGTCTAGGATTTTCTCTTTAGTCCATTCCATTTGGTCCTCCTCCTGTATTATGTTATATAAGGACTGTATAACAGTAACTTGTTTATCCTTTTTAACCCATACACCTTGGTGACGTAAAAGGGTTCGTAGGTTACGGATAGTAGTAGGGTTATAAGCCTTAAGAATAGCTTCCATAAAGTCCGCAAAGTCTTCCTTATATTGCTCCCATAGGTCGTTGTTCAGAAGCTTATAGTGTCCGTATTTAAGGATTTTGAAATTAATATAGTCGTTAACGTCGTCCGTAGACGTGAGGTTAACTCCTTAGCTCCACTTCTTTTAACCTTTACTAATTTGCTTGCTTGTATCTGCTATATTGTGTAGCGTTATATGTCTATATAAGCTATAGTGGGTTGTAGTAGCTTATAGCAGGTGGGGGAGGTCTTGTAACGGTCTGTAAAATCAATTAGCGGGTCCGTAACAGTTTAAGGGGTCTTATAGTGGTCCGTAAAGGTGATTAACGGGTCCGTAACGGTTCGTAGAAGGGTAGGGGTCTCTGTAAAGGGTCCGAAAAGAGGTTGGGGGTATTAAGGGAGGGTATAGTAGGAATAGGGGTTTAAGGTTCAAAGAGGGTTAAGGATAGGGAGTTCCGTAAAGGTTTATATTCGTATCTATAACTTCTAGTAAACCGTACTAAGACTTAAATAAGTATACAGAGTTAGTAATAGTCCGTAATCCCCAACTTCTGACCTTCTAGCAGGTCATACTAGGAGTCTAAATAGGTGGTCGCTGTCATATATATCGCTCGGTGGGAGGTGTCGAGTGATTGCTAATCTGTGCGCGCTTACTAATCAGTGTTTGTACTAACTTAATAGCACGAGTAAGTTATATCCCGGGGCATGAAATACGTATAGTATTGTATGCTCTTTGGGATGGTGGTAACTGTTGATTGTATAAAGCAGACTATGTGGTCTATATACTAATGCGTCCTCCCCCTAATTAGTTAGTGCTTTATAAGTGCACCAGACGCGTAAGCGAGTGGTTGGTGTACCGAACGCGTAAACGCGTACCTGGCGTACCGAACGCGTAGGCACGCGGTTGGTACGATAGGTGCTGTAATTATACATTAAGATTTTCTTTTTTCCTATTATTAATTTAATATGCCTCTTTATTCTCCTACTAACTGCTCTTTTAAGCTAATTTCTTGGCGTATTCTGGCCCTACTGCTGCATATAGAACCCCAGCCTCCGCTAACCCACAACTGGTGCTGGTCCTGCCTGAATGACTTCATATACACGTCCTTGAAAGACCAGAAATCTAATAAGAAGATTCTGGATGCTTGCAATAAGACCTACTATATAAGGTCTAACACCTTTAGTCCTTGTGATTGATATATGCGTACTAAAAGCGGCAGTTGTGTTAAGGTAAGCTTTTCTATCCTTAATAGATTTCCATTACTGACTTTAAGCTTTAATAGCCTGGGCCTGAGTGGCGACGTTCCTTTAATGTCCTTGACTACTACATCGCCTAGGCTCTATCTTATTTTAGCGCTAATGCTAAATATCTAGGTCAAATTCGAGACTATGCTATAGCCATCTATACCGCCTATAATTCCTAGCAAGCTAGCCAGCAACGCCTAATAAGGGAGCAAGGTTGGTATACTAAGGATAGGGTAAAGGATAGGGGTGATAAAAAGAAGGTTACTGTCTACTACAAGAAAAAGTTTGTGTATGCGCGTTAAGTTTTAAAAGAGTATAATATAATACGGTATTAGGTAGGTTACCCTCCGGGTACCTAGCGGATAGGTAACTAACAGTTGCCATAGCAAGGTCTTGGTGGTTCCGGCCTATATTAGCTGGCCAATGTCTCTGTTTATTCTAGGCTTAAGCATGTCTTTATTAACTATAAGCTAACGCCTTAAGAGCTTTGTTGGTATTAGTTTGGACCTAATATTAGTGTTAAGCGTTTAAGAATCTCTACTCTATCTACACCTTATTGTCCTGCCCCTGTTTTTATGCCTACTTATACACCTATAAAGGGATCTCATTCCCGTTAGCCATTACTTGGAGGGCCAATAGATATTGATCCTGCTCCTAAAGATAAGGCATAGTAGCTTTTTAGATTAGGCATTCGTGGTTTAGACTTATAGAATTTGGGATTGGTTCTTATATATAGTAGCACTTAAGGATCTTAATTGGTGCTCGGGAAGGCCTTATAAGGCATTTAGGAAGGCATAGGAATACTGTTCCTAATATAGACTAATAAATAGGAATGCAATTCTAGCAAAATACCCTATTAATTCTATGCTATATATGTAAAAAGGCTGAGGACCTGTCCTGCCTTAGGCTATAGCCCTAATCAATTCTTATGGTTTCTAGAGCTTGTCCGTTCCATATCCAATTTAACCTATTTACTCTTTAGGGCCTCTCTTAGCCTACCGCGAGCTTTCTTTATAGGTTGCAATGACACTATAGTATTAGAGCGCTTTCTATAATTTATAGATTGTGGACCTTAGTCCTAATATTCTTTTAGAATATCTTTATAATAATTAAGGTAATCTTTTAGTTCCTATATAGAGTCCTTAGCAGGCCAGCCTAGCTATTTAACTTTATATTAAAGCTTGTTTTTAACAGACTTATAGTATAGTATAGCTTTAACCTTATACCGCTCGCCTACTACTTTAGGGTGTTTAATTGGGCCTAGACGGAAGTTCTTTTCTAGTGGTGGTCTGTGCCATAGCTCTAGTAGATTTATATAAAATATTAAATGTATATGGGCTATAGATAGGGGTAGCTAGAGATGGTAGGCTAGCTTACTAATTTGTTCCTTAATTTAGAAGGGACCTAGGTATTTTGCATTAAGCTTCTTTAATAGTTAACAGGTTTTAATATTTGTTAAATATAATAAAACCTTATCGCCTACGCCAAAATGCTTATTTTGGTATTTGCAGTTATACCAAAGTCTCTGCTACTCTTGCGTATCTTATAGGCTCTGCTTCGCATGCTTTTATTACTCCTTTTATTCCCTAAGGTATCCTTATACTCTCTAGTGGATATCTTTAGACTTCCCGGTAGGATCCTATAATTAATTATACGGCCTTAGCTAGTAATTGTTAGGTATACTATTAAATCCTAATAGTTAGACGCTATAGGCAATCTAGATTGGTGCAAACTAATATAATAAATGTTGCTTTAAGTTATAAGCGTACTCTGTATATAGAAGTAGCTTATACCAATTGTCTTGCTGGTAGTTTAAATATATTTATAGATAAGACTCTAGTTCCTAGTTCTAGCATTCTATTTGCCCATCTATCTATAGATAAAAAGCGTACTATAGCGGTAGTCTATCTTTAAATAAAAGCATAGATCCGACTAGTACTGGCTTATAAAAACGCTGCCCCTATTAGTGATAATAGAGTGTGGCTAATCTACTTTAAGAAAGTATTTCTCCTTAATTAGGCTGGTAAGCGCTTATATATTAATCGTCTTATTAACAGGAAGGTATTAGACGTACTTTAAAAACCTATTAATAAGTACTAGAACTGAATTGTATATTTATTCTTACCTATCTTTTAAAGGTGGGAGATCTATAATAAAGTCTATAGCGTAATGTTGCTATAGCTTACTGGCGGGGGGAACTAATTTAAGTAAACCCTATAGCTTATGCCTTTGGATTTTATATACTTAACACTTCTTACAGTAGCTAATATACTCCTTTACTTCCTGCTTAAGCTTTAGCCAGTAGTATTTGCGTTAAAGTAATTCTATTGTTTTGGCTTAACTATAGTAGCCGCCTAGAGGATTATTATAATTCCTTATAAGGATCTTCTATTATAGATTTGCTTCTTATAGCACCTAAACCTTACTATATCTATGCAGTAGGCCCATTAGGTCTAGTTCCTAATAGTAACGCCTAGCAGCTTCCTTTCTATTATATTTCCGGTCTACTTCCGCATTAAAGATGGCATAGGAGGCGTCCCTCCGTTATACCTTATGGATAAGATCTATTAACCTTTTAGATAGTTCCTAGGTAAAAGCTATTTTACCTTATACTACTCTAAGTATAAGACTAGATGGTACTATAGATCTTATAACTTCTTAATGCGCGTGCGTTAGGAAGGCCGCTATAAGGTTAAAGTCCTTTGGTTTTTATAGGGCTCCAAGTTCTAATTGCTCTTTGGCTTCGCTATTAGTTTAAGGGGATAGTTTAGTAATTAGTAGTGTATTACTAGGTTCCGCACTTATATTAGGGATGTTCTGTCTAGGTATATTTGGACCCTTATTGGCCACGGACTAGGTATTAGCTAGAATATTAGTGAAAGCTAATAGGGTTTGCACTGCCTAAGACTTAGTACTTAAAGCTATAGGTGCTTAAGTATCCTATACCCAGAGCTTGTTCTGCAATATAGGGAGTAAGATATCTATTATCTGTTTTCCTTCTCCTATTTTAAAGCCTTTAGTATAGTCTGGCCGTCGTAACGGTTTGTTAGCAGGGTTATTTTCCCCTAGCTTATATTTAATCTTAAAGTTAAATTATATAAGCTCCTCTGCCTATTTAGCTTATTAAGGTATAAGCTCCTTTATAGTTATAAAGTAGCGTAGATTATAATAATCTAAGAGTATATAAGTGGTATAGCTTGTGTGCTCAAGGTAGTGTCGCCACTATTTAAAGCAGTTAACTATAGCTAGCAGTTCCTTATTGTGGGTATAATACCTAACTTTAGGTCCCTAGAATTTTCTGCTATAGAATGCTACCGGTCTCTAGTGGAGCTGGGTAGCGTCCGGATACCTATTAGGTTGTAGTAGGATACTAGTAAGGGCAAAATTTAATACATTAGTAACTATTATTAGTAGCTAATCTAGGTTAAAATGCCGTAATAGTAGAGCTTCTATAAACTTTATATATAGTTCCCGAAAGGCTTCCTATACCTTTCTAGGCCATGTCTATAGTTTATACTATTTAGTTGGTCCCTTTTTAGTTTTCTTTCTTCCTACCTTTAAGCTTTTTACCTTCTAGGCTGGGTCTTAAAAGGCTTTAGCAATATAGTTAGATAGGTATTGGGTGATATTTAAGTAGTTATAAATAAAACGCCTATAGAAATTGGCAAAGCCTAGGAACATTTAAATATCCCAGTAGCTCTCTAGCTCCGGCCACTCTTAAATTGTCTGCACCTATACTAGGTCCATAACTACACCTATAGGCGTCACAATATACCCTAGGAACTCGACCTGCTTAGTATTAAAGATATACTTTAACGCCTTGGCGTAGAGGCCCTAATTATCCAAGCATTCCAGTACTTTATAGACGTGTTGCTTGTACTAATTCTTATCTTTTAAGTAGATTAGAATGTTATCTAGATAAATAATATATATATAGTCGACTAGTCCCCCTAAGGCTCTGTAAATATACAATTAAAATATTATAGGCGCATTAGCTAGCCTAAAAGGCATTACTATATACTTAAAGTGGCTGTATTGGGTTTTAAAAGCGGTCTTCTACTTATCCCCTTCTTTAATATAGAGCCTATAATAGGCGTCTTGTAGATCTAGCTTTGTGAAGATCTTCGCCCTAGATAGTTAATCCAGTATTTTACTAACCAGTAGTAGTAGGTAACGGTTCTTAATTGTAATCTTATTAAAACCGTAATAGTCTACGCATAGCCTTATAGTTCTATCTGGTTTTGGGATAAAGAGGATTAGTGCGCCTACTAGTGACTTACTGGGCCGTATCCATCCCTTTTCTAGTAAGCTATTAAAGTACTCCTATAGGATCTTAAGCTCTTTATAAGAGAGGTTATAGATAGGAAGGTTTGGCGGTTATTTACCTTCTTCTAGATTAATTATATAATTATATTCCAAGTTCCACTAAAGGAATTTTACTTACCTGCCTAAAAATACCCTTAGTAAGTCCCTTAGGCCTACTGGGATATTCGACAAATTGGGGTCGCGTTTGTCCTCCATATTATTATTAAGTAGGTTCTAGAGGTCCCTTAGGACGCTTATGGGCAGCATTACGCGCTATAATGGCTATTTATATATAGTTGCCACTGTACGTTAAATAGTTTTATACGGTAGCTAGTGGAGGGTAGGGAACTCTTTAACATAACGTTTAAGGTATTATAGTATACTCTCTATGTATTGCTTAAGCTAGAGTAACCTATAGCGGTGGAAGTATTTTATAGGATCTTTAAGATCGCCGCCTCTTTATAGTATCTCCGCGACCTGTCTAGTAGTTCCCCATAGGGTATCTATTACGGAAGGGCTATTGCTTATACTAGGCTCTATACCCATCTTGCTATAGAATAAGGGTTGGATCTAATACTCCTTTAGGTATAGAGCGTATACTATTTCTCCTAGAGCTATATCTTCTAGGATATCTTTTAAGCTTATTAGTAAAATACGCCCTTTTAATTCTTTATTATTCTACTATTTAAAGGCTCCTATCTTAAAGCGTATTTTAGGATCTACTTTTACAAGCTAAGGATATCTAAGAATAAGGTTATAGCCTACAAAGTTAGCCGCCTAGAAGGGTTGCGGGCTAACCACCTTAGTATAGTTGTATATATCGGCCACTAACACCGTAAGCTTATAGGCACTATATAGTTTAATCTAATACTTATCTAGAAACCCTATAATAGGTTTCTACTACCTTAGTAACAGGATAAGCTTATACTCTTTTACTAAATTATATCATATAAGATTAATTTTAGCGCCGCTATTATATAGTGCTTAGAACTAATATACCTCGCCTATAAGGAGTACCATTTCTAGCTTAATAGCAATATAGAGAGTCTCTCCTTCTATATCTTGCCCTAGTTACAGCCAGGAGAGGTCTATAACTAGGGCTTTTCTTTTTTTTAGATCGTTAGTGTAGTTATTACCCTACTTATTTTTTTAGTTAGGTTTACCTCCAGAGAAGTTTTCTTTTAACTTTTTAGAGTGTTCCTATAAGGGTGCCAGACGGGTATTAGGTTGGCCCTAGGAGTCTTTCCTATTACTTAAGGTCCCTAACTTTAACCATTCCGGATTTCTCTTTAAGAATGGCTTCTTTAGAGCTTAGGTCTGCCCTATATTTTTATTTTATTATAAATTGCTAGCTTAATTCTAGCCTAGATAAATCTAATCTTCTCCTTCTTATGGATGCTACCATCCTTGTTTTTAAAGGGCTCTAGATCTATTAATTAAGCACAAGTTTCTATAAAGTTTATAAACTGGCAGAAATCATAGCGGTTAAGCTATATCTTATTCTAAAATAGTTCTGCATTATTGTATTATATAATATATAGATCTTAAGTCCATTTCTTTAAAAAGGGTTGCAGCTGCGGCTATATAGTAATTTGCTCTTTATTAAGCTAATTTAGTGCGATCTGGTTTAGGGATTAATTTTTAATCTTACTAATAATCTATTAAGTACGCTCTTTAGTATTATCTTATATTATTAGCATCTTAAAGAAGTTATCCATTTCACAAACCTAATTATCCAACTATTGGGTGTTAGGTCTATGGCGGAGTTCTAGACTACCAAAGGCCTTGGCCAGTTAGTCTATATCCTTTTTCCATTCACTATATAGATACCTCTCTAAGTCCTCCATACCTCCTTAGGTAGGTACTAAGTAGCCCCTAGGAGGCCCTTAGCCTTAGCTAGGTTATAAAAGATTTTATCTAGCCTAGATTAAGCTCTACTAGATCTAGACCTGCCCCTAGGGAAGCTCTGGCTATAGAGGTAGTATTAGTACTAGTAGCTAATACAGGTTTCCCTATAAGGCTTAAGTCTTAAGTTAGTAGTTAGGTTAGATTACCTAAAGGAGTAGGCCCGCTTAGCTTATAAGTAGTCTATATATTGCCACTATACTAATTATAGGCTAGTGGTCTTCTAGGAGGGTTCTAGTTAGGTCCCTAATTAGGCGCGTTAGTATATTCCTCTAGCATTTCTAATTTAGGGGAAGATCTTAGGGTTACCTCTAGCGCTTAGTCTTCTAATTGGCCTAAGTGGGGCTAAAGGGGTTCTAGTTGCTTTCTAGCAGTGTTGCAACTATTATAGAGGGTGTCTGCATTTTCCTTAGCGTTGCTAGTAACTGTAGGTGTGCGAGAGTTTTTAAGCTCTTAGTACATCTAGGTATTAGGGCTTATTTAGCCGTCTTACCTAGAGGTTTATATTGTTGCAATCTCTTACTATTAGAGGGACCTTTCTGCCTTAGCGCAACGGCTTTCTATAAGGTGTTTGTGGAGTTTCCGTTTAGGTTATTATAAGATTTTAAGAGAGGACAGTAGATATAAACAAAAGATATAAATAAATAATCTAGTTCTTAGAGCCAGCTACCCTTCCAAATAGAGTAGGAAGGATTTAAATATAAGGGGACTTTATAGACAGGGGGCTATAAGGACACGATTGTAGAATAGGATAGATTGGTAAGAGAGACAAATCCTTAAGGAGGTGAGGCCTTAGGGATCGTAGAGACTATATACTACGGGTATGTGCCTCCGGCACGTAACCGACGGATGTCTAAGGGGTGTCCGGGGGTTGTCCTGAGAGCAACCCGAGGTGACCGCAATAATATCCCTTACAAATTCCGTCTATACTGATAATAAACCCTAGGTACTTAGTGCGCTTAATACTAAATTCTAACTTCCTAATATTGGCCTAGAGGCTAGCTTCGCGGAGCTATTATAGGACTTTATGGACATACTCCTTATATTCCAGTTTATTCTTTAAGTAAATTATAATATTATCTAGATAGGCTGTGCAGAAGTTATTAAGGTAGTTAAAGAGTACGTTATTTATATACCGTTGGTATATAGCTGGCCCATTGGTTAGTCCAAAAGGTAGTACTTTATATTTGTATAATCCGTAGCGGGTCTAAAATATAGTAAGATTCTTAAATCTGGAGTTTATTTTAATTTGGTAAAAGGCCTAGCGGATATTAAGCTTTATAAAAATTTTAGCCTTATTTATACGGGCCAGTGTTTCTTTAAGTAAGGGTAGCGGATATTGGTCTTTGCGGGTTATATAGTTTAGTTTATAGTAGTTAATACAGAAATAGAGTCCGCCGTTTAGCTTTTTGGTAAAGAGAATGGGTAAGGTAAAGGGGACTTGGCTAGGCTTAATAAAGCCCTTATTAAGGTTATTAATAATATACTGCTTAGTGGCCTGTAGCTTGTTAGTAGATTGCTAGCGGAGGGGGCTATAACTAAGGGTGTTTTCTTTGTCGGGCTTAATCTTAATCTTATAGTTGTACGGTTAGTGAGGCAGGAGTATATTAAATACTACCTTAAAGAACACATCCTTGAATTCCTAGTATTAGTGGAGTAGTTTCTATTCCACTAGCTCCTTATCTGTAAGCTTACTTTCCCTACCAAGCTGGTTATAGGCTAGGGCTTTCTTATCTTTAATTATCTGGTTAATTTTGTATAAGCTAGTTGTAAAGGTAATAGTGTTAGGCCGTTTTAAGTTCTAGTAGAACCCTATAGCACTAATACAGCAGATATTAACTGGTGGGAGGTTTATAGGTTTCTTTATAGACGTTTTATAGACTGTATTTTGTGGTAGAGGGTTTATAGTCCTCCTTAGCTCCTATTCCATTTTCTATAAGTTATCCTTTTGGTCTATATATTTAGTACAGCGTCCAATATTCCTTGCTGTTCTTTATAGCTATATAGGGCTTAAGCTAGCTGGCTTATTACTAACTTCCTGGGGTTCTAGTGCTGGTGGTGCGACATTAGTAGTCTAGGGGCGGCGTAGTATACGGACCCGTTGCGAATTAAGCTGTATATCTTTCTTAAAGGCCTGGTCCCTATGTATAGCATTGGCCTGGTAAACGGTGTCTATTTATAGCTGTATAAGATTTTCTATTGTAATGCTAATTTCCTTTATAAAAGAAGGTGTTGGGGGTAGGGTTTTAGGCCAGACAAGCCGTCTACTCTATATGTTAAGCTGTAAGCCTAAATAGGCTAGCTATTTTCTTCCTAAGATTATATTGTAGCTTCCTAGGTCCGTAATAAGAAAGGGGATGTTATACTGCCTTTATCTATCTATACGGAGGTAAATCTGTAAGATAGTTATAATGGGTAGTCCTATCCGTCTATTATACCCGTGAATAGGAATTGGTTTGGGCAGTTCCTTAAGGGGTGCATTTAAAAAGTCAGCCAGCTTTATAGCATATTATATATCTATTAAGGTAAAGGCATTTGCTCTAGAGTTAGCTAAAGTAGAGGTTAAAACTTAATATCTATTGCGGAATAAAGTATAAGGGATAGTGTAGCTTTTTCTACTAACTAGCCGACCCAGATTAATATGTAATATGTTAATTCCTTTTAACCCTAAAGAGGAGTCTTGCTCTAGGGTTCCTTTTTTTCTAACTTTATACTATCTTCCTAAATTAATAGGGCCTCGTTTGTCTTTACTGCTATTAGGCAGTTTTTTATAAAGTGGTCTTTCTGGCTATATAAGAAGCAGGCTTCTTAATTACTAAGGGTCTATCTACAGGGGTTGCTGTATATAGGTTAAGTATTTGCCGGACCCATAATAGGGCTAGCTATACGGCTAGCCGCTAGGTTAACGGCAGGCGGTATAGTCAGTGCTATAGGGGTTGCAGATCTTACTAGGGCGCTATAGCCTATTTTTATAATACTTGTGTTTTGGTTGGCAGAGCTTCTAGTCTTATACTACTTGGCACGTGCCTTAATTTAGTAGAGGCCCTAGTTAATAGCTAGGCACTAGTCTATAAGTTCCTTTAGCGTCTATATAGTAGTATAAACTGGTAGTATAGCGCGCTATAGGTCTAGGGTAAGCTTATTAAAGAGGTCTGGTATTAAATCTTTCTGGGGGATTTAAGCCTATCCGGCTAAGTATAGAAAGCGGGTCTAGAAGACTAAGAAGGTCTCTATTGTTTTTATATTAAGGGCTTTATAGTTAAGGCGGGCGTTCTATATCTTAAAGGGGTCCTTATAAATAGAAGATAGGTATTTAATTATCTCTTCTCTAGAGAGGAAGGGGTCTGCCAAGTCCTGGGCATATTGCGGATATAGATGCGTCTGTGTATCCCTACTAGTACGGCTAAAAATGTAGGCTATTTTAGCTTAGGTAGTAGGGAAGTGGTCTATATTAACTTTAAGCTTGTTTTATAGTTAAAGCTTCCAATTGTTAAATATAGGGTTAGTTCCGTCTATAAGTAATAGGAGGTCCGTAACCTTCGCGGACCGCAATAATGCTAATGCTATATATTGGGCTAGGGCCTTAAGGACTATAGTAAGTCTTTAGGTGTCTAATAACTCCTTACTAGGTATAGGGGTGTCTCTAGTTTTAAGCAGCTCTTAAAGCCGTTTAATTTTAGTATTAGCTACTGCGAGCTCTTCCTAGGGGATTAAAACGGTAACTATTTTACTATTAGAGGTATTTGCGGATCCTATAGCGGCTTTGCCAGCTGCTGTATTTCTTAGCATGGTGGTAGGGGTATTAGGTAATTTCTGGTGTTTATTTATTTCCTAGGGGTTCTGGTCCATGTGTGTCCTATTTTTAGGTTTCGCGTTCTGTTTGTGTTCTTTTGGTTCTTGGGGGTTTGTCCTGTCCTTATAGTCCTGGTGATGTCCTTGGGGTTCTATTTTGTGTCCTTGTCCTATTTATGGCCTTATGGATATATTTAAGTTCCTTCTTAGAAAAGAAGAGTAGTGATAAGCTTTGGATAATATTAACGACTTAGTTAATTAAGGCACAAGCACGGCAAGAGGGTCGCGCAAGCCTGTATAATTGGATTGTCTATAAACGAGGATCCAAAGCTAAAGAAAGGAAATAAGAAGAACGAAAGCACCGCTTAAAGTTATATATAATCTTCTAGTCATATAACGGCAACTTGCGGCAATCTAACGGCAATTTGCCGGTGCCGTAACAAAAGGAATTTAAGGATAATACCTAAATTTGTAAGTAAAATGGTAAGATTAAATGTTTAAAGCATTAATAGATAATGGAGTAATAAGGAACTATATATTACTAGTAGTAGTTTAGAAAATGGGTTACCTTATAGATAGAAGAGGTATCTATACCTATTAATAATAATTTTAAGAGATCCGATAGCCTATAGAGAAGGCATTATTAATCTTAAGATAGGACCTATTTAAATAACTATTAAAGGAAGACAAATTAAGATATCTTTTAATATCCTACCATTAGGACGGGATAAGGTAGTACTAGGAATGTCTTAGTTATAGAAGCATAATCTAAAAATCGATTAGTTTATAGGTTAGATTAATATTAAAGATACTTAATACTGTAAGACGTAATAAGAAACTAAGATAGTATAGTACTAAGTTAGAGCAATATATAAAGAGACTAAGCGAAGCTTAAGTTATATACTAAAGAGATATTATAAGTACGGTAAAAAGCTATAGAGCCCAGAAAGTAAAAAGCTATTAGAGTATATAGTATATAACTATAAAATAGAGCTTGGGCTAGGAATAAGTCTAAGGTTCTTTCCAATCTATAAGTTAAAAGCACTTAGGGAGTTTATCTGGAAAAATTTACGAAAAGGATATATTAGACCGTTATAGTTACTAGCAGAATATCTAGTACTATTTATATCAAGGAATAGAAAACTTAGGTTATATATTAACTATAAATAGTTAAATAGCATTACCAGAAAGAATAGGTATTTTTTACCTTAATTAGTAAAATCTAGGATAGAATTAATAATGTATAAATCTTTATAAAGATAGATCTAAGATGGGCGTACTACCAAGTTAGGATTAAGAAAGGTAATAAATAAAAGGCAGCCTTTAGGTTAAAGGAATGACTATATAAACCTATAATGGTACTAGAGCGCGTTACCTGCTACATTGCCGCTTTCTGGGCAATCTGCCAAATTCTGCTATATTCTGCTAGCACTACTCATAAAGCTGATTAATTAGGATTTTCTATCCCCGGGATGGAAAATCGCTATTGGCCCGCTTATTACTAGCGCCTTAGCGACCTCTTATATCTTATTAGTCACCGACAATCTTCTTCTCCTTCTTCTTCTTAGCTTAGTATTCTTGTATAGTAGCAATCTACAAGTTTCAGTTTAGAAGCATTTATATAAGCCTGTCACAAAACTATAGTTATGCAATTTAGGCTTATAAACGCATTAGCAACGTTTTAAAAGCGAATTAATAATGTATTAGAAGAACACCTTAATAAGTTTATTATAGTATACCTTAACAGTATTATTATCTACTTAATAAGTAAGATGGAGTATAGAGAACACGTTAAGTAGGTCTTAAAGAGACTATAAAAAGAAAAGATACTAGTAGCAATTAAGAAATGCGAGTTCTTTATAAAGAAGACCAATTTTATTAGGTTTATTATTAAACTAAGTAAAATTACTATAGATCTAAAGAAAGTTAAAGTTATAGTAAGTTAGTAAGAACTAGAGAATATTATATAGTTAAGATTACTTTTAGGATTCTGCAACTACTATAGGAGGTTTATCACATAATAGTTTTAAAAAAAGCTATTTATAAGCTTAATAAAGAAGGAGGAACTGTAGATATAGGGTAGTAAATAGAAGAAGCTATTTTAGGAACTTAAGGAGTTGTTTACCCAAGATCTAATTCTTAAAATCTATTAACTATAGTTGGAGATAGTAGTTGAAACGGACGCATTAAACTTTATATTAGAAGTATGCTTATTACAGAAGTACCAGGACGTATGGCATCTAGTAACATACTATAGTTAAAAGATAACACTACTAAAACTAAACTATAACATCTATAACAAGAAGTTATCAGGTATAGTTACAGTACTTAAGGAGTAAAGAGTATTCTTATAAGGTATAGAGAAACTATTTATAGTTAAAATAGACTATAAGGACCTAATAGGGTTCCTAATAATAAAAGAACTTAATTATAAATAAGTTAAATAGGTAGAAATGCTTATAGAATACTACTTTAAAATTTAGTATATTAAAGGTACTAGAAATGCAAGAGTAGACATACTTAGGTAAAAGGTAGACCTATATAATAAAGAGAAGCTATTAGGAGTAATACTACATAAAGATAAAGATAAATTAATTAGGTATAATTATCCTAAGATTATAGTAATTAGGGAAGAAAGGACCTATAAAATATTAAAGAGTATATAGTTATAAAGGATCTAAAAGGTATAATAAGAAGATCTAGGATGTAAGGACTATGTTAATAGAGAAGCGATATATATTCTAAGATTAGCAGTAAAGGAGTTTATTAAAGAATTCTATAAGGGAATAACCTAAGGATATAATAGAGCTATAGGCTTAGTGTTAAGACTTTAGAAAGAGTATATTATTAACGGAATCTAGGGTTTAGTAAGATAAACTATAAAAGAATATCCAGATTGCTAAAGAAATAAACTAATAAGGTATAACCTGTACAGAGGGCTATAATCTATTAAAATACTAGAAAGACTACAAGAGGTTATAATATAGGACTTTATTATAAAGTTACTAAAGTTAAAAGACCCTATTACCGGATAAGAGTATAATATAATCCTTATAATAGTGGATAAGCTAACTAAGAATGGCTACTTTATAGTATATATGGAAGAAATCTTAGTAGAGAATATAGCTAAAATCTATACTAAAGAAGTGTTTATAAGACACGGAGCACTAATAAAGATTATATTAGATAGAGATCTAAGATTTATAATGGTATTTTAGGAGGTATTTTTTAGTAGAATAAGGGGTTCGCGTAGTAATATTAATAGTATATTACCTATAGATTGATAGCTAAATAGAGAGACTAAACCAAACATTAAAACAATACTTAAGGTATTATATTAATTACATATAGAATAATTAGGTATTATTACTACTAGTTATATAGTTTATATATAATATAACACCACAAGAAGGAATAGGTATATTGCTATTTAAGGCGAATTACAGATATAAGCTAAGGATATCGCTATTACTACGCTAAGTAAAGAAAATAAGTAGCACAGCTAAGAAAAGATTAGAGAACTTAATAAGTCTTTATAAGAACCTTATAGAAATAGCTAAACTAGTATAGAAAAAAAATTAAAAAAGTACTATAATGCTAAGAGATCTAAGGGGCTAGATCTTATGGAGGGGGATAAAGTATAGCTACTACATAAAAATTTTAAGAGTTAACGACTAAGTAAGAAATTAGACCACGTTAGACTAGGACTATTTATAATTATAGTAAAATTATTAGAAGTTATATACAGACTTAACTTACTAAAAAAGATAAAGATCTACCCTATATAGTATATCGCGATACTAAAGCTAGTATATAGGAATGTTAAGTTACTAGTCTATAAAGTAGATATATAGTAGTAGTAACTCTTTAATTAACGTCTAATACGGATCCTACTGGCCTACGCAGGCTACTCTATATAGGGGGGAAAACTTATATATTTACAGGAAGAAAACCCCTGTAGTTAGGGGAGGAAAAAACCCTATAAGCAGCCTCAGTAGGATGAAAAACCCTAATTTGCTATATTTGCACATAGCTGCGGCCCTACGGGCCTACAGCACGTCCTCCTCCTTAGATGTTTTGAACTCCTTAGAAACCACTACTTCCTTCTCTAGCTTATCCAAAGCTAGGGTTCACTACGTCCTAGCTAGGCCTTGCTAATTAATCGCCGTATATTTGTTGCTGCCTCTCCCATATCTTAACCATCCCCTATATGCTATCTCTTATTAACCATTGCTATATACGCCTTACCTCCCCCCCCTAAGAGCCATTGAAGGCGTAAGGGGAATTCATCCGTTCTACTATCCTAATACTAAAAGACAAAAGCGGGATATATATACCTGGGTATCTTTTATGCCTAGGCCCCAGTCACTAGGCCCTCTCTAAGGGCACTACTCCGTCAAGAGGAGATAAGGAAAACCATATGGGGTTATCCAGCTAACAGTTTTAGTAGTATTACGGCAGTACGGCAAGTGACCATATGCTCCACGGGCGACCGCCCTAGGGGTTAAAAGGGGCCGTATATTTGCTTATACATTTATTTATTTGCGCGTTTACTTATTTATTAATATAAGGTTATTAATACTTTTAATTTAGGGGTTAGGGGATGTTATTAAGTACTATCCATCTATATTAAATTGTACAGGTGCCCTAGATAGGAGAATAGTAGTAGTTGTCGCATTATAGAGGGCCAATAGTGGTGGTTTTTAAGATCTTACCATCCGAAATTTTTTTACCACCGCCCTTAACGCCCACAACCACCACCAGGTCCTATCCACACGCTATACGACGTCTCTACGTTGGCTCTGGATCTGAGCTTCAAAGACCCAGGTTTATAGCCATCACCACATATAGGTGCAGAGTCCGATTTTGACGGCCAAGTAGATATATATAGAGGTAAGAAGAAGATAGATAGGAAGTTTTAAGAATTATTAGTTATAAGGAAATTAATAATAAAATATAGTATAAGGTAAAATAGATAGGCTATAATAAGACTACCTAGGTGCTACTAAATAACCTATAAAACGCTATAAAAAGGTACAGGAGTATTAGAAGAGATTAGGTTAGGCAGTATTAATAAAAAAAATTACTAAAAAAATAAGTTATCTAAGAGGGACCTAAGAAGAGCAACTACCGCGTTACTTAGAGTTATTTCCATTCCTATTAAATAAAAACCCTTTCTTTTATCCTTTTCTATTTTATAAAGACCCTATTTAATAAAATTAAGTTCCTTTAAATAAGCCTTTTTATAACCCTTCTTAAGACGGACTAGCTAAGTAGAGGCGTTTATTTAATCCTTTAAGGCTTTTTATTTATAAATAAAGGCAGTATAACAAATAGAGATAGTTTTTAATTCCGCCGTATAAGTATGGCGTAGTTCTTTAAGGGCAGCTAATATCTTACTATTAAGTTTCTTAGTAGCGGATTAAATCTAAGACCTTATAATAAATTAGATAAGGCACTAAACGCCTATAGAGAATAATAAGACGTGTATACTTAGTATTAGAAATAGATTAAACATTATAAGAGGACCGTATGTTTAATTTTATATACTTAGCGTAAGAAGAAGGTTAGTAACCAGACGGAGCCGTAATTGCGATATATACTAACTTCTTCTCCGTATAATAAAAGTAGGGGGATATAATTTTACCTAGCGGAAGAATTATTAAAATTATATAAGTATAACGCTTAGACATAGAAGATTTAATAGGAGGTATTAAAAATAATAAAGGTTACTAAATTAAAGATAGGAATACTATACCTCTAATAGATAACTTAGAGATATAAGATATTGTCGGGAATATATCACGTGTTATCACGTATCGCCGCGGCACTAGCGTGGCGAGGAGCCTTAAGCTCCTCGCCCTTCCTCATTTTCTAAGAATCAAGAAGAATAAAAACATCATACTATCTATAAACCGTAGCTACGTGATATTACCTTATGAGACCAATACTAATCAGTGGTTAACTTCACTATTATACCACAGAACAGCTAGGTATTCTATTAAGAAGAGATAAGCTACTGTACCAGTGCTACTCGTGCTAAAGGAAGCTGTCTTTTAAGGTCAGAACTGGTTCTAAACCTTAAATAGAACTCTTCCACGAATCTAAGGATCTCAAGGCCAGAACTAGTCCTAAGCCTTTCTAAGATTACAGATTCTTGCGTCCACTACGCAGAACAACACGCTTTACGAGTCTTCGCGATTTAAGGCTAGAACTGGTCCTGAGCCCTATAATTACAGATTCTTGTCACAAACGCGTACCAAACGACAATTCCTACACTAATAACACTTCCCTTCCTTTGAAAACATGGCTACGATTACTCTAAACAACTAGAGAGACTCCTTACCACTAGGGGTAGCTGCGTACGCGAAACTTATTGATGAAGATTAGGACGAATTTCCTATTTTTAATATAATAACCTGTACGGCAAAATAAGTTAATGGCTTCCTCCTATACTATATTCTATTCTACCGAAGTAGACACTACGCCGATGTATAACTATGGGAATATTTTAGGGAGGATTTTGTAGGATGGACTGCCAACACCTAGGCACTTAGAAATGTTAATATTATTTAGAATTTTTAAGACTTCCTCTATAGGAATGGGGTATATGTTACTAAGAACAGTAACCCAATTACTAGTAACATTTAGGCCGTTATTATTGGAATAGAGGAGCCAGTATAGACGGAAGCTAAGATTATACGTTAACTACGGAAACCTAAAACCAACTAATATTTTTTAGAAGGCAACTTTAATTTATATCTAAACCCCTAGAATACTACTCTCCTACCTAGAGGTACTCTTCTACCTAGAGATACTTTTCCACCTAAAGGTACTCTTCCTCCACCTTCTTTACCGCCTCCACTTCAGCCAACCGGTGAGCCTTTACTACGAGAAGTCACGAATCTGATAAAGGTATATTTGGATAAAGAAAAGAAGTTTAGAGGAGAACTGTATAATATACTTAGAGTAAAACTACAGGTCTTTTATAACTGTTATAATAAGGTTAGAATTTAATGCTACTAGTTCTATTACGCTTTCTCTATTATGTTAAAAGGATAGGTGGCGACATTCTACTACAACCATATTGCGGGTAAAAACTATAGCTTTAATATAATACTTTAGCTCACCAGAGCCCATTTTAAGACCAATAAGAATCGCCAACTTTATATGTCTAAATGGCAGGAGACTATATTCTAAAGAGTTATTACGTCTAACCCGATAAAGACTTGTTTAGAGTGCCTTTAACTACTCTTTAATAAACTTTAGAAAATCTAATGTGGTCTTACCAAAATTTACTAAAATAAGAACAGCCTAAGGGACCAGGTTATTTTAGCCTGCTATAGCGTTCCTAAGTGTAATTTAGCGCTATATAAACCTATAGATATATTTAAAGGAATATATACCAAACTACGCTCCGCTGTAGGTACTGTAATGCGAATATAAGAATCTTAATAGTTCTATACCGAAAACCCTATCTAAACTGGTATTCCTAACTAATATAACTATAACTGGACTAATCAAACATATGGTGGCCGTGGTAGGCAATATAATAGAGGGTACGATTAACGTTAACTATAAGGCAATTATAGAGGTTCTTATAGAGGTTTATTTTAAAGTAATTACTAGAAGAAGTGCTACGTTTGTAAGAAGCCAAATTGCTAGTTAACTAGACACTCTCTTAATAAGCGAAAGGAGGCATATAATAAGTTTCGCTAGAGTGTAAGAAATGTTAAAAATTATAAAGTTACTACAGCCTACTTTTAAAGCTTCCTGGTTTAATATAAAGGTATAGAAGATCTTAAGGGTGAGGTTAATAAGGCTAAACAGCTTCTTATAGAGATGGAAATTAAGGACTACTCTCCCAACCAATACTTCACTGAGTATAGTGAGGTAGATGGTATATAAACTATTACTATTCTTAATAACCAATCTACACTCCATGCTATTATAAAGTTAGATATCTTTAATAAACTAAGGGAGAGTTCCGCGTTCTCCTTTAACAATAGATACTTAGCAAACATCTTTTATAGTATTATACCAGATACTAGAGCCGCAGGAGTATCTATAGTGGGAGAACCTTAAGTTTAAGCCCTTTAGCAGCTTAATTGCTCTATTTAGATTAACTAATTAACAGCAGGCCAATATACAATTTGTTTTGGCAAAGGTACTATAATCTCTCTTGGTATAATTAGGGTTAAAACCCCCTTAGGGTATATCACTTTCTATATTATTCCCGCGAATACTCCGTTTCTATTTTGTATTAGAGATATAGATAAATTAGGCGTTAAGCTTAACAACCTTAAGAATATACTTATTTAGGGAGATAATTAGGTGCCTATTATGCGCAAGTAGGGTTACCCCTAGTTACTCCTTTATTAACTAGAAAAGAGCGTTGCTTAAAGCTACTTAACTAAGTTAGAGCTATGTTAACTATACTATTATTTTAGCCACCTATCCATTTACTAATTGCTTAGGGTTCTTTAGCAAGTAGGTTATAAAGTTAAGGTTAAGGCGATTAAACATCTTATAAAGTACTACTATTACTGCTAAATAAACTAGAAGTCCCCTAGCCGATTTAAGTTCACTCTTAAAGATAACTACAACTTTAACTTCTATATTATCGTTAACATTATGTACCTTAGTGGCAAGCTAGTACTCTAAGTTATTAACTTTTTAACCTCCTTTTAAGCTGCATGTTTCTTAAACGATATATTAGCTAGGAATATATAGGATACCCTTTAGTTATACTAGATTAATGTCTACCTAGGACCCCCTAATTAAATTATTTATAATATAGGAAAGAACTTCTTATCTACAGAGTTTTGATAATAGGTAAAGGCAATGGCAATTAAGGTTAAGGAAGTCCCTATTAAGGCACACAATAGTATTAGAAAAGTGGAGCGATATTATACGCCATTACGCCGCGTATATAAGATTATTTCTTTAAAACTAAAGGGCGCTAGTAAAGAGCTTATCTTATAGACAGCTATTAAGGCTATTAATAATTCCGCTAGCCCAGATAGGCTTGTACCTATATTACTAGTCTTTAGCGCCTACCCTTAAATAACTAATAATTCTCCACTATCTCCCTCCATTGTGCAACGAGCTAAGGCTATTTATAAGGCAATAAAGGAGGTATAATATCTTTACGCTATACGTCAGGTTAACGACGTATTAGGAATAAGAAATGGCCTAAATACCTTAACTACGCTTAATCTACCACTCTAATCTAAGGTACGCGTATAGCGTAAAAAGAGAGGATGGTTAGGCCTATATAAACTTATTACAATTAATGGTTAAACTTATACTATTTAGATACCTTATGGACCTACTTAATTCCGTTTAACTGTTATTAAACTATACTATAAAGATGACAGTTCTAAGCCTTTATAGAATGCCCTAGAAGATGCCCTAGAAGAGAACTACAATTAACGTGCTTTAGAAGGCGACTACGACTCTAATACAATTATAGTAGATATGCCGCAACTATAACGCGGTAGAGGCCGCCCAAAGGGATTATAAAATTGCCAATATCTTATTAATTTTAAAGAGCAATTCGTTACCGCTATTAAGAATGGAGTTAAGTTATTAATAACCTTTATAATAGCTAAAGAGAAGGCTGACTTTAAGCTTGCAAAATGGCTCTAAAAGGAAGGCTGTATTATATCTCTAGGAGCTCCTTTCTAAGTATCTAATAAGCAGAAGGTCGACGGCCTTATTATAAGAGGAGTCTTTAAATTTGAGAAATATAACCCTACTAAGTTTGATAGAGTTCGCATCTTTAAGTTAAGAATAGTTAATAAGATTAAGGGCAAAGCTACTAACGCCCTATTTAAGAAATTAAGGCTTATTATCTAAGGTTATAATAATAAGGGTAAAGAGGTAATTCTTACGCAATCTCCTATAATTTAACAAGCTAGTTAGCGAGTTATTATTATAATAGCTCCCTCCTTAATAAAGAATAGAATGGCGGTTTATTTATGAGATATTACTCAGGCCTATACCTAATTAGAGACGCACCTTTAGCGCTTAATATTGGCATACCTTCTAGAGCAAATTCGCCACTAATACCCTAAAGATACAATTATAGTTATGCTTAAGCCATTATATGGAATCGCAGAGGTAGGAACTTATTAGTAGGCTACCTATAGCAAGTACTATAAAGAGAAGCTTTTAATAACTACTTTTATATTTAACCCCTGCTTCCTTATCACAACTATAGGAACTCTATTTGGAATTGTCGGCATATAAACTAATAATATAATTATCTTAGAAGACGACCAATTCTTAGCTCTTAAAGAAGAGGAGCTAGTAAAGACAAATCTTATAGTAAAGCTAAAGGAAAAGCTTAATTTAACAATACTATTACTCTTTAATGGATGTATCCTCTTCCTAAACAAGGATTCTATTGCTTTGCGCCAGAAGGGTTAAGGCAAGAAGATTAACGTTATTAATGTTAATTCTCTAAAGCTAGGATACGTGGAGTAACGCGCTTATAGAGCTTATATTGCTTCTATCTATTAACCTAAGGCTTTATTTAATCTCTCTATTACCGCTTAATACCAGAAACCAACCAAGGATAACATTCTTGCCCTAAATAAACGTTTTTCCTAGCAAATGAACTACCTTAATTGGGGACTACTCTATGTGCCTATTTATCTTCCTACCGCCAAGCTATTTGTATTTGTTAATAGATTATTTATAAATAATAAAGATTTTAGCTCCTAGTTAGGATATAAGATTATTATTATAAATAAATCTACTAGAGAGAATAACTTTATAATCTATAGCAACCTTATCTATTGGAGCTTAACTAAGAGTAAGTACGTTACTTAAAGCGTTCTAGCGTTAGAGATATATAGAATAGTTAGCGGAGTTAATATAGTAATCGCAATTGGAACTACCCTAAAGATAATTATAGATTAACTTAAACTTCCTATTATCCCTATAATTATGTGCACTGACTTATATTCCCTCTATAAGTGTTTAGTCAAGCTTAGTACTACAAAGGAGAAGCGCCTTATAATTGATATTATAGCACTTCGGTAATCCTATGAACGGCAAGAACTCTTTAAGATTTGATGGATTAATAGCTAAGATAACCCGGTAGATGTAATAACGAAGGCAAACCCAAACAAGGCCCTAGAAACGTTTGTTAACATAAATACTCTACGTGTACAAGTTAAAGGTTGGGTTAAGAGGGAGTAAAAGATATAGTAGTTCGAGGTTATTTTCCACATGTAATTCTTAGGCCATATTTAACGATTTCGTTCTGCCAACTGCTAAATTCTGCCAACTGCGAATTCTGCCAAATTCTGCCAACTGCGAATTCTGCCAAATTCTGCTAACTCTGAATTCTGCCAAATTCTGCCGACTCTGACTTCTGCCAAATTTTGGAATAGCAAGACTTATATTACAGTGGCAATAGTAAGTGAGGAGGGTTAATGTTTATCACGCTTAATTGCGTCATTTGTATATAGATGGCATCCATAAAAGAAGAATTGCTAGTGTCGGGAATGTATCACGTGTTGTCACGTATCGCCGCGGCACTAGCGTGGCGAGGAGCCTTAAGCTCCTCGCCCTTCCTCATTTTCTAAGAATTAAGAAGAACAAAAACATTATACTATCTACAAACCGTAGCTACGTGATATCACCTCGTGAGACCAACAGATATCTTTAAGGACAAAGATAAAGAGGAGGGGGATGGTATTACGGACCTTATATTAGTAGTGGTATAACTACTTAGGGAAGATATAAATAAGCTAGTAGTATTGGCGTGGGAGGTATTAGAACTAGTTAAACTATAAAATAAGAGGTAACTAAGTTATATAATAGATTACGTTACCGTTTTAGTATATAGGATCTATAGGATTTATAAGGAACGTTATATATTAAATATACCTCGCATACCTTATGTACTTAGTATTTCTTAGGCGCAGTATTGTGTATTTAAAGGACTATAGTCCCTACCTAGATAGTTCTTCTCTTTATAGTAAATCTTAGAATACAATTAGAGTTAATCTATTGGGTAACTACTCTACTAGTTCTTATTATATTGTTAACTTTTTGTTTACCTATATACCTAGCCTAATAATAAGTCCACAATAGTATTTTCTATAAGGCTTTATTATAAAAGGGGCTGAGGGAGGGGAAGGTTATTTACCTAATAGACCTAAATCCCCTATGGCAACTTATTTCTATTCTATTCTTCTAAATAGGATCTAGATGGTAACTCTTAGCAGTAACTTTACTATTTAAATCTTTTCTAAATTATACGGAAACTTAGGTGATAAGGTAGCTAAAATACTACTTAAGCATCTATTTTACTAGTAAAAGTTATATAAATATAATGTTCACTAATACCCCTCTACCCTAGTATACCCCATAGGCTACTATATAATATATTTTTTTTGTCACTACTAAGATTAATATATTAATTAATATCGCTTAATCGCTACCTAAGCTCTATACTAAGATTCTACTATCTTAACCACTCCTGCCGCCGCGCCTTAGTTAAATAGTAGGCTTATAAGAAGCTAAGAAATAAGAACGCGATTATAGTAATATAGGCAGCTATCTAATTAATCCTTTTTAAATACTTGCTTAAGCTAGAAGCTAATAGGCACTACGATATTTAAGACTTAGAAGAATAGGATAGGAATAAGTTACTGTAGAGGATTCGGGTCTATTAGGTAAATAACCTCTCTCTTCTTTAGCCCCTTTCCTAATAGTATAAATAATATAGTATTTTTTAGTATATTTAAGTTATAAATTAGTATTATAAAACTTACTAAATACGATAATATAACTATATAGTGGTATATCTTCGAGTACTTTAGTATTAAGGCGTCCAGGATATATATTTATTTACTATCTACCACTTACTTAATACTAACTTGCTTTTTCCCCTCTCTTAAATTTTTATTTAAATTACCCCTATAAATTCTAAATAAATTGCTTTTATATATTAATTTGCCTCTAGTATAATATAGGTAAGGGGTAATTACTAAAATCTTAATTATAAGAAAATTTAGGGTATCTCTACTACTATAGTAGTAAAGGCACTCTAAGTTTAACACTATACTAAGTATTATAACTTTTCTACAATAACTAAGTAAGCCTAAATCTTATTAGGCTAGCTCTAAATTAAAGTAATTATAGAACTTACTATACTATAGGGCTATAAAGACTTTTAGTTATAATTTTATTTGCTAAAGATACCCCCTAATTAAGAGTTACCCCCTATTATAAGGCCTAAGAGACCTCTATAGTGTCTTTAATAGGAAGTCTCTTAACCTAAATCTTATAATTAAATATTTCTATATATAATACCTTGCTAAGGATTATAATGTAGATTACTTAGATATAGCTTTACAATAATATAATAGCTTTACGCTAGTTAATTAATCTATAGCTCTAAAATCTAGATCTATAACACTAAAAATAAGCTCCAAGCTACTGATTTTACACTAGTAGAATGAAACTTGGCAAAAGATTCGGACAGTAAAGTTACTGCCAAGAGTTACTGTCCGGATCCTGTCCGGGAATTCGGATAGGCGCTAGAATTAGTTGCAATGGAATTAGGATAGGTTTCAGGATCAGTTGCAATAGAACCAAGACAGGCACCATGGGCGGTATCAGAATCAGCAGGAGTATCAGTATTAGCAGTATTAGTAGCATAGACACAATCCCAAAAATCAACACCTCCATAATCCCCACATGCCTTTGCTATGCCACCAAGCCATCCCAGCACACTAATCCCATCCGCAGCATCAATCCCCAACATCAATTCCCAGAATCAATCCGCGGCATAAACCCCCTACCCCTAATTCCTCCTCACCTCCCCCTCAACAATCTCCCTAACCCGCATGTCCACGCCAACCCAAAACCGCTTCCCCCGCCACTCGACCGTCACGCCTCCCAACACGGCCCACGCCCAGACGGGAAGCGCCAACGCCTCCCTGCCCACCCACGCCAGCGCCCACTCAGCCCGCGACCGCCTCGCGGCCACGCGGCCACGCGCGAAGTCGGGCGTGTGCGCGTCGACCTCGACGCTGCGCCCGCTGTGCAGGATGGCGTACAGCGTGCGGTCGACGGCCATCCAAGCCACCACGCTGAGCGTCCAGAGGAGGAGGAAGGCCAGGCGGGTGGTCCAGAAGTCGGGGGTCGTGAGCCTGCTTATCCCTATCGCTGCCCGTCTCACTCCCGCTCCCGTTGCTGCCGCTGCCGATGCTCCCGATGCTCCTGCTGCTGCTGCTCCGCCGCCGAACCCGCCTCCTGCTCCCGCGCCGCCAACCCCGCTGAACCCGCCGCCAACCCCGTCACCGAGTTCCAGTCCCAATGCCAGCGCTAGTGCACCAACCACCCGCGCCAGTGCCCCGCGCGCCCAGGGCAGCGTGGTCAAGGCGAAGGCGCCGTAGAGCGAGCAGAGGAAGCTCTCGGTGCCGGGCTCGACGAGCGTGGCGAGTAGGACGGTGAATTTGCGGACGCGCAGCCAACGCACGCGGCGGTGGAGGTAGGAGGGCAGCGGGTGCGCGGAGAGGGGCTGGATGCAGGGGGAGCCGTGGAGGAGGGCGTGGTTACCGAATTTATTGGTTCGGGCTTGCGCGCCGTTGGTACTATTGGCGCTGCTGGTGGTGCTGTCGCTACCATCGAGCGCTGGTGCTGGTGCTGGTGTTGTTGTTGTCGCTGATTCCACCGCCGGCTTTGGCTCCCGCAGGAATCCCCATCCGGCCAGGCGCGGGAGCAGCGTACGGCTGGCGGGCGGCTGGATCTCGAACGGCTGCGGCTTCTTCCACAGCATGTCGCCGATGAGGTGGTCCTCGCAGATGTTATCGGAGAAGAAGTCGATTCCCGGCCCGTGGCGCGCCCCAGTACCAGCTGCAGTGGCGGACAATGTCAGCGCGGCTAGGTGCGAGCGGCGGAACATGTTGCTCTTCCCCACGATGCAGGGCGCGACGAGCACCGTGTTGATGGCCGTGTAGAACTTAGCGTGTGAGGACGACATAAAGAGTTCCTCCAGCCTGCCACCGGCCGAGCAGGTCAGGGAGCGGAGTAGGCCGCGCGGACCGGCATTGCTGTTCTCTGTTGAGGATGAAGACGAAGATGAAGATGAAGATGAAGATGGAGATGGAGGTTCTTCTGGCAGCACGTCGACGACGAGCGGCAGCTGGTGCACGAACTTGTGCGGACGCCCTGCGCCGTGGCCCTCGAGCAGGTCGACCATACGCCCCGCCACGCCGCTGCCGACCCAGACGTTGCAGTCGACGATCCAGACAACGTCGCCCTTGGCCTCGCGGTACGCGCGACTCATGTTGCGGATCTTGGGGTTCGGGCCTAGCGCGCTGCCCTCTGTCGTCTCGCCACCGTCGCCGTGGCTCCTAATGGCTCCGTTCGCGGCATCCCCGTTCGCGGCGTAGGAAGGGTGGAGGAAAGGGTCTTCGGCCTCGACGAGCACTTGGACGTCGAAATTGGGGAAGTCGGCCAGGAGCTGCTGCAGCACGGGGAATGCGGGATCGGTGCGTGTTGCGATGCAGAAGCGGATAGAGAGCTTAGGGGATGGGTAGGTTTGGCGGAAGGTCGAGGCGAGGCAGGCGTATAGGCGCGGCTCTAGCCCTTTAACAGGGCGGATGATGGTGATATGCGGGAGCTGCGACGGCGGGAGGGAGGTCAGGCATACAGCAGGGCGGGAGGAACGAGTATAGTAGCGGTATCTGAGGAAAGGTGGGTTAGCTGTAGGTATGAGAGTGGAAGTGAGAGCTAGGGAATTGAGGAAGGGTGGATGTTGTTTCTGAGGTAGAGATAAAGGCGTTTTTGGGAAGAGAGAGTTGCGGGTTCCCAGGGCTAAGTGTTGAAGACTGGGTTAGAGGTCCTCATACAATTGCACATATCCAATGCTGCATACAATCACGACGAAGCAGTACCATACCAGGCAAACCCAAGCGACGCTTTCGGCCAACATGGAGGCATGGTAGAGTGGTGGAGTAGGAGCAGCAACCCTACTTGCATTGGCTTGCAAGTGTAGCATGCGCTGTTACGGGCATTGAAAGAGGAGGAGAGAGGGGATTGTTGTAGCTTTTTGTTGTGAGGGCTGCAAAGAAATTTGAGGTTCGGAGATGTCGGGGACAAGGGGGGTGCGGCAAGCTGCAGTCGCTTCGGAAAAGGATGATCAAATGTCAGAAACCATGATCAACCTCAGATATTGCCGTTAATCGTAAGGGGTCGTCGATGCCTTTAATTAGGGGGTTAAGAGACGCTAGATCCGACTCGTATCTGTAGAATTATAAACTCCCACCCGCACGCTGTGTGACACTGCTAAATCCGAAGACCAGCAGGTAGGGCAAGTTACCTCGTATAGGTATAGAGTTCGATTTCGACGGCCTTATACAAGATAATATGTTAAGAATATAATAAGCTATTATAGATATCTTATTATACTAATAAGTGCGAGGCATATTATGAAGAAAAAGCATTCCATGCCTATCCCTTACGAAGGTTTTGTTCAAAGCGGTTAGCATCGCGGCAAAACTTCGGCAAGAAGGTCTGGGACCGAGATAAATGAACGTCTGGTAGCGAGGTAAGAAAACATTGAAGGGGGAAGGTCAACAAAGTAGTGCCTTACAGCAATGCTACGCCCGCATCTCGTTCCCTCATCCTCTATGGCTTCCTCCTCCTCTCATGGATTTGTCCACTCCTGGTTAAATTCTGCCACCGTCGAAACCCACTTTCCTCCAACTCCTCCACAGTCCGATACACCGCCCCGGCCTTCGAAGCGGAAGCGCGCAAGCTCCATGCCGCCTGTGACGACGTCCGGTAGAGTCAGTCCTAAAAGGCGGCGAACAGAGCGGGAAGATGAGATCTCGCCCGCCCAAAGCGCATCGCAAATCGGAAGATCTAATCCGTTCGATCTGACCGACCGAACCACTCTCAGTGCCGTTACGAGCCAGTCGGGCATCTCGAGCCCGAAGCGTGCTGCCAGCCCTACACGCGAAGCATCTATTAAGCTGAGAACTGGTATCCCAACCATCGCTGTTGATCCCATCAGTGGATTGCGCGAGAAGCCTCCGGAGTCGGTTCGCAGACTAAGAGATACTCTTGCCAATGGCTTTGAGACGGGATTTATTCCTGTGTGCCTTGAGGTACGTATCTGTTAACTGCGATTTGCGACGGTGTACAGCGGCTGACACTGCTTCAAATAGGGAGCCATTGCTAATGATGAATATTTGGGCTGGCAAGACATTGAGCCTAGCGCCTTCGATCGCAATGACAAGCGCACTCTTGCCGATCTCTACGACACACTACAAGAAGTCAAGCAGATCTATATCAACGCGCGTACATGCAGCGAGCTTGGTCGAGATGAGAATGCCTGGTGCATAGACGTTGTACAGCCTCTCGCTCGTCTAGTGTTGAAGCTACACGGCAACGGCAAATGGTGGTTTCAAAGCGTGTATGCGGCCCTTATTTCCTACTCAAGATATACCACCGCTGACCCAATGCGGTACACAGGCAATCCCAGACCATCAACCCGCAATACCTATCCCTCGTCCCTTCACCTTTGCCCTCCAACCTAGACAAACTCACCCCCATCGAACGTAAAACTGACTTTGCCTTCTCCTACTCGCACCGCCCGTCGCCTGGTTTCGAGTCCCTCTACGATCGCTTGAGAGCCGCAAACAACGCAGATGTAGGCCACACTACAGACACATTTACGAAGCGCACAGCGCTCTTCTCCGGCATCGAGGTCAAACCGGCTTCTGGGGATAAGGCGGAGGCTGAGCTGCAGATGAGCATTTGGATAGCGGCAAGTTTGAGGAAGAAAGCAGAGTTGGCGAAGCGCGTCGCATTCAAAGCAACTCTCCGCGGTGCCGACGTAAGCGTTAGCGCCAACGAACGAAATCCTAATCCTGCCGGCGATGACGAGGACACATGCGAGGCCTACACACGCGACACTCAGTCTGTCGCTGATTGTGCCTCTGCCGCCAATAATGTTCCCATTCTAGTCACGCTCCCCGAACCCGCCCTCACAATCGTCGGCCACGAACACTACATCTACTACGCCTACCTCGATTCTGCCGACAACACCCACATTCTTGGCCCTGATATCGACCGCTTCGGCAATGTATCTACACGCTCGATCCGTGGTATTTTCGCGCTAGTCAGATTATATGGAAGGATACTAGAGTATGGGATGGATGAGCGTGGGTTTGGGGGTCATATTTTGGGGTGGGTGTTGGAGGGCCTCGCTGGGAGAGGCGCATCGCTGAAATGTAGAGACGTCTAATGTATACATCCCTTCGAAGAGGGTGGGTTTCCATACGTAATAGAAATAGGACAGCGGTAGATGGACACCCCGAATTGATACACGGAGGCAGTCCGTAGACATTAGCAGCACCCAAATAAGTTTACGCGGCGCCTCATTGACAGTAGTTATTCTGGAGCGCCAAGGCCTCGTGTATACTAGGCTGTTTTGGGCTTGGCGCCCCGCCTGGACGGTTACCCTACATGCGAGGTGTTTTGGGGGGAGGTTCCGTATTAGGGTACGTTTGATAAGCCACCTGGGTCCACCTGGGTCCACCTGGGTCCACCTCCACCTGGGTCCACCTCCACCTGGTCGCGAACGGGCCACCGATATCGAAATCCACCTGGTGGATACTGTCCGTTCGGTGCCCAGGTGGAATTTGGGCAGATCGGTCGTCTTGGCAGCTGAAAAGGAGGTTTCACCTGGCGTTCGCGCCAACCGCGATTATGCTCCCAAATCTACACCTCCTGTCAATTCCGTTTGTCAGCCACGTCCGTACGGCCTTTTTGTAGGGGAAGTTTTGGTATTTTTGCTGTTTAGGGGAAAGTAAGGCCGTGCAGATGTGGCTGCGCTAACAACCGGAATTGACAGGAAGGTGTACGGAGTAGTTCCCTTCCCGCTGAGATGGGCTCAACGTTATCGATAAGGATCTAGCCAATAGGAGGCTTTCTCTCAGCTCTCCGCAGCACGGTGTTGCTGCACGGGCCTGAAAACTGGCCCGAGCGTTGTCCACCAGCGGGTTAAGGGATGCAGCGAGTTTTGTTATCAATTCAAGGCACCTGGGCAGTCCACCTGGGCGAATTCCACCAGGGGTACTGGTGGAACATCGACACGACCAGGCCGATCGATTCTGCCCTCCATGATAATTTTGACCTGTTCTCACCATCACGTGATCCAATTCAACGCCAACCGAACGAATGCCTTCCACAAGGCAGAAAGCACCCCTGCTTTGGCGTCTAGAAGAGGCCCAGGTGAGCCTTAAAACTGTCGACCTGGCTGCGCCCACCTGGCGGAGTCGGCCTGACCAAAAAAAAGTTATCGAACGTGCCCTTAGCTTGACGGTGGATTGACTGAGTTTCATTAAGATGTGCAACGCCATACTGCGAAACCCAGGTCAAGTCTTTGCGAACTAGGTTTTCTCCTTTGGAGCCTCTTTCCATACCTGGTTATTGCGGCTGAGGGCCTTAAAATCCACTGCCAATGTTGCATTAGGCTACATTGGAAGGCTATGACGCTTTAATCGAGCTGCACTTTAGACTTCCTCCATTGCAGCACACATTACCCTGGACATTCTATTTTCTGTGGCATAGTTCAATTATTTGTTCAGGACTCTGCTCACTCACCATGGCTGTCCAAAACTTGCAGGCCGCCGTGTTGGAACACGGTAAGCGCACTGGTCTCTAATGAAAATTCGACACTAAAGACTCGCCAGATTCGGGGGTTTGGAAATTGACCAAGAATAACTTTCTAGACGTAGGTATTTCCTCCCGAGCCACTCGGAGTGGATCTGACTGCCAAGTAGAAATCCAAGCTACCGCCGATATGCTATATGTAAGAGGAGTCCATGCAGTCGAAGAACTTTGACTGTGCGAATCTCATTCTGCGCAGATTTTTGGACAAGCCTTCTTCTCTAGAGTCAAACAACGCTGTTGCGGAAATTTTGCGAAGCTTCAACATCCCAGATTTCCTGAACACGCGTACGTGCATTGATTTGAATGGCTACTTTGGGTGTAGAGGGAAGTACAAGGAGGAACACGACAATGAAGAACACGACAAGGAGAAATACAACAAGGAGGAGCACGACAAGAAGAAACACAGCCTGGAAAGCTATAGTATGATGCTCTGGGACTTCTCTTCAACCGTGTACTCACTATGCTATAGGCACTTGGTTTCGCTGTTTGGTTAAGTTACTTCTTGAGGGTTCCGAAATAACACGGGTTGGCAAGGGTAAAGACTACATATGGTATGAGATGGGTTTCTTCACCCACTGGGACCACTCAGGTCATTGTAGAGTCTTGTGTATTGACACGCCGGAAAAACTACCATCGGATCTCCAGATGACCCTTAAAGGGTCGCCTTTTAAACATGGCGACCCGTTCGCGATGCACATCCCCCTGCTCGACCAGCTAGTACAGCTGTACGACGATTCTGTGTGGCGGGTCCGGCATCCAGTTCGGGATATTGAGAAGGTACTTTGCTCTATTATGTTCCAAGGAAAGATAAGTTGACAAAGCTTGTCTTAGAATAGAGGAAAGACCACGCCCAATTTTTCAAACATGCACGAGATCTCCAGGCACGCCATTCACGTTTCAGAAGTTCTTTCAGTAACAATAGAAACATTACAAAAGATGGAAGAACAGCAGAAGGCAATCCACGAAGACTTATCCCCTCCGCTTAAGAAGACTGATCGAGAGCAAGCGCAACAATATATGAGCTTTCAGATACAAATGGTGAAGAGCCTCAATCTACGCTCAAATTCCAACCTTGAAAGACTGAAAGGCGAAGTCGCACTGGTAAGAAAGCCTTCTACGATTTCCATTATTAAAGCACGCTCCAGTTGCAGAAGCTGACGGATGCAGGCATACAACGTAATCGCCCAAAAGGATAGTGGGGTGATGAGGTCGCTAGGAATTTTAACAATGACCTTCCTACCGGCTACTTTTATTACGGTATACACAGTTACTCCACTTTCCATGACTTAACTTATGTAATCATAGTCATTCTTTAGTACCTCCTTTTTCCAGCTTAGTGAGAACGGCTGGAAGGCATCCGAGAAAATTTGGGTGTACTGGGTGGTTACTATCCCATCCACTCTAATGGTTTTGCTAATCTGGCGTCGCTGGTCCCGTGTTTCGGGTCTGAATCCTTTTACGTCGGAATCGCGGAACAAACGACACTCTGAAAAGTCGAAGGAAGTTAGTACTGTCGTTTGACAACAAGAGATTCATAGAGTATATCTATGTCATTATTAGGTTTCTCCAAATTGTCAACCAATACTCCTTTGTAAAGGCGTGGTGCCGAAGAATAGAAATAACGAATGTGACATGAATCTATTAAAACTTTCATTAGGAGCCCAGTTGCTCAACTATAGGCTATATGTTCCTGTCTACAGTGTATCTAAACCATCTATCCTTGGCATAAGATTTAACAGTTAAAAACAATAACGAGTAAAATTGACTCCTACCGTTTTCCGATCATTGACCCTACAATTTAGTCCCGCCACTCAATCTGCCCTCTCTAGGGCCTCAGTCTTCCCACGCTGTAGCATATCTTCGTGATACCACTGCCTCATACGATTGGCCGGCTTTCTCATGTTTATATAGCTACCACGGGATTTGCATCTGTCTGATAGTGTCCCTCAGTAGATCATATCTTGAACGTTCCGCAAGGACCGCATGCCAGTTCCCTTTATCGAGTCCTGGCACGTTTGCCGCCAGAATCTGGCCCACTGTCACCCGTCCTTGGTTCTGATCGTCTTCGTAGCCAAAACGGCGTGCACGATTGACGTACGCAAGGGGGACTGTAACACCCGATGATACGCGTACTGCTGTTTTGCAAGTCGTAGCATTGTAAACTACTACGATTCCGTAGTCAGTAGGGCGATCAATGTTTTCGGTCTGGATATAACTTTCGATGGACGCGACGATAATAGTTCCAATCCCTTTTGTGGTGAGAGCATTTTGATATTCTGATGTGCCAAGGCGAGTCAAGGCGTTGCTGATACGGTTGTGAGCGCCAATCGCTCCGGCATCGTTGTACGGCTCTTCCCCCACGTCCGAGTCTACTGGAACTGTGATTACGTGCACAACCGCGTTCTTTGGCGCTCGCTCTCGGAATGCTTCTTCTAATATTCTCCTCTTACCCTTGTTTTCCGTTGGGATCACAAGCAAAACTGCGCTTCCATAGCTGGGATATTGATGACGCTGGAATCGCGGCAGGCTGGGATTCATTTGAGGAGGAGGCACAATCTTCTCTGTCTTGGCCATATCATTCACACTTCTTACCAGGTTATTCTGCATAACCTGAAGGAGCTCCTTTGCATATGCTATGGCATTGGCCGCCGCATATCTTTTCGAGGTATTATTCTTCGGGGACTCAATGCATTTGCTGATTCCAAGAATGGCAACAGCTGGAACTGGAAATCTTTTGAACCCTACGGGTGATTATGTTAGAAGTAATAAACTATTGTCTAAAGACCCTAGCTTAAATACCTGCAGCTAGAGTATCAAAGCACATGGTGCTATTCCCTGGCTCGACTCTAAAATCCGGACTCCGGATGTCCTGGCGCTCCGAGTCAATAATTTCATAATGCAATTGAGGGCAGTCGAGCAGATCATTGTTTGCGGGATGGGTGAACTGGAACAGGTCGCTAGAGGAAGGTAAATTACTCGAAAGCCACCGTCCGTCTGCTCCAATTTCTCTCTGGAGCACATCGACTGCAGAGTGCAAAATATTTGGCATCAGTGGCGAGCTCGACTTTGCGTCATGAGCAGATGAGGTAATTGCTGGACGTATGACCACGTCTCCCAAATTCACCCCAGCGCTAACACCGGCACTAAAACCAGTTATCAGAACGGCTTCAATACTAGCGAATTCTGTCGTCATATTGCTGGCTATGCGCACAGCGTCTGCGGCACTTGGTGATTCCGCGAGAGAAATAAAGACATTAACGGATCCGACACGACCTAGGCGATGCGTCTTCGTATCTCTAGGCACTATCGAGCGATCTTCATATGTCTCGTCCAGCAGGGCATCTACCATCGTCAAGAACAGAGGGTCGGTGCATATCCAACCAACTGTTGGCGCGTTGTCCGCCATGGTTTTGTATATGTTGCTTTTGAGAGAAAAAGATGAACTAGAACCAAAGACGGTCAATGGTGTATGAATCAAGGATGTGTCAAAGCAGCTCTAATAGATAGATGGACGGATAAATATTTATTGACGTTGAAGCTAGATTTGTAAGAGGCGTCTACCTAGATCTGGGGCTGTGCCGGGGCTGTACGGAGGACGGAGCAAAAAGAGATTTCCACTTCCTTTTTGGGACTAGTGGCTACCCTCCATAAGGTCGCCAAAGTTATGGGGGCTCTGTCGCTTGAGTAACGAGATTTCAGGCGGTCTATGCCTAGACCCGCCAAAGGACTCTCAAAGAGGCCTAAAAACCTTAGCAACCTTATGAGCACCTTATGGGGGAAAATCGCTAGTCCTAAAAAGGAAGGGGAAATCTCTTTCTGCTCCGTTTTCCGTACATAGCACATGACAAGAGTAGATGCGTACTAGGAACACGTGACCTTGGTATAGGCTGAAGATCTTGTCACACTGGAATGTAGGTATGGCGTTGTGCAGAAGACTTCATAAGGTGGAGCCTAAGCAAGAACGAATCTATATACTAATGATAGTATCACATGATCACAGGAAGCTACTGTGAATGTCGCGTACATCCCACTGGCAGATTTTTACTGCTTATTTATAGTTACATCACACTTGACAGCTCTTGGACAACGTCTATAAAAGAAATTATACGAACAAGATCTGATATAAAAATCCAAATGGAAAACATCGCTATCACCATTGCACTGCGCGTTATGTGGGTTCAAGGGCACCGTTAGCGTCCCTAATTAGAGCGCTTCAGCCGGCTGCTGTATTAAGATCGACCGTTCTCACTTCTACATGTATAACACTGACGGATTGACCTAAAGAGAGAGCCAAGAAGCCGTTTAGTATATCTGTATTAGCGGCATAGTTCTCAGATAACTGCATTTATGTTTAAGTTAACGTCCCTTCCTACGTGCCGAGAAACCCGCTGTACTGAGAAATATAAGGGGTACCTCCGCTTCAAACAGCTCAAACTCTATGCTCACGTCGATGTCGACTAAAATTCTATAGAAGTAGTATGGTATAGCTACTTCCAAACATCTAAGGCTTCTTTAAATTAAAAATTACTTTCTCTACTATCACCTTTACGTTTAACTAACAAAGAATCCTGAGTTCGCGCATAACAGTATTCCTTTACTATAGCACTATTAACAAACTTCTACTGCTTACGATACCTACGAGGGTTGTATCCGAACCTACGAACGTTACTATAACGCTAGAACGTTATCATCAGCCTTGTGTTTGGCGGAGCGAGCAGATTTATATAGGATTGCCGCGCTGATTAGTACCTTAGCAAGTTAAAGCTAGCTACGTACGTATCACATAATTATTATGGCTTAATTTACTTACCGTGGTATCCGGGCTAAGTTTTGCCCATATACTAATTACGCTACTTAAGCCATGTTATTATTAATCTTATGTATTAATTATATAAACTACCACTTTATATAACCCCCTTCCGCTACAATTATATCTAGATAGTGTTAATATATTGAATTAATTGGCTTATTAAGCTAATTAACGGTAATTGTATCCTATGTAGCCTTAATAGCTTTACGGAGCTCTAAATAAGTCTATTTTTGCTCTCTATATTTGTAACGGGCGCTTCTAAAAGGTACATATTAGATAAGACAGATAAAGGTTTTACTAATGTCCCACTAATATCCTAGAGGAGACATAGTTAGACAGATAAGGGGTAAAGGGTTTTACTAGTGTCTTAGAAGGATTATATAGTGTAACGGGCTCGTACAATTGCTTCTAAACCGAAGCTTGTAGATTGCTACCATACAAGAATACTAAGCTAAGGAGAAGAAGAAGAGGAAAGGAGGCTCTAGGGGGTAATATACACGGTACAGGCGAACTCTGGATATTGCGCCAAGCCAGCTGCAGGGGACGGTACCCCAGCACCGTTATATTACCCCCCCCCCTTCCAAAAAAGCCTGCCCTTAGGCTTTATCCCCTTGTAGAAGAGAAAGAAGAGAAAGAAAAAGAAGGAAAAAAAAGAAAAAAATCTAGTATCTGGCGCTCGATCGCGATACTAATTAATATAGGGCATGCAGCAGTCCTGTAGCTCCTGCAGCTGCGAGAGGTATATTGCTATACCTAGTTGACGTAGGGCAGGCAGCCGTCCCGCAGCTCCTGCTGATGCGAGAGGTATATTGCTAGGAGCCCTCCGTTGGCCGTCGTCCTTCCTCTAGAACTCTAGTACCTCCTAGCTCTCTACCCCCCTTTTTATTATAGCGCGCCCCAAGCTATTAAAAAAGCCCCCCTACTCCCCCTCTTATTAAAAGGTAGGCAAAAAAGTTTTAATAAGGGTGGGAGGGTTAGGGAGTTATAGCTTGTATGCATATTGGTATAAGCTCTTGTCCATTAAGTAGCAATATAGTGCCAGCAACGGAGTTGTTTGGGTGGCAGTAATGCCAGCAACAGGGTTGTATTCTATGGGTAGATTAGTATAGAATCTTATTAGCGGATCGCGTTTAAATTACTATTAGGTTATATTTAAATCGCATTTAGGTCGCAGGCATATTAGCGTAAAACTTGTCTATTTGGGTAGCAGTATAGTGCTAGCAGCGGGGTTGTATTCTAAGGGGCAAAGCTCTTCTTGTATATAGTTGTTACTGCAAGCAGGGCAGTAGAAGTTAGTTATAGTGCTGTAGGCAGAGCAGTGAGGGTTAATTAGCTGCAGGCAGAGTAGTGAGGGTTAATTAGCTGCAGGCAGAGCAGCGAGGGTTAATTAGCTGCAGGTAGAGTAGTAATAGTCTAGTCGTCTAGCTGTAGGCGGAGTAGTAGGTGTTAGTTGGCTGTAGGCAGAGCAGCGAGGGTTAGTTAGCTGTAGGCAGAGTAGTAAGGGTCTGTTATAATAGTAGGCATATTGGCGCTATTATTATCTAGTTTAGGTTAGGCTTGTAGGCATATTAGCGCGAGTACTTGTTTTATAGGTTATAGGCGTATTAGCACAATAGTTATTAGGTTTAGGTTTATTTGTAGGCATATTAGTATAAGAGCTTGTCTATTTAGTAGCAGTACAGTACTAGTAATAGGGTTGTTTAGGGGCGTATAATGCTAGTAACAGGGTTATATTTATAGGTGTATCGGTGTAGTACTTGTCAGCTTGTAGGTATATTAGCGTAAGGTCTTATTAACTTAGGTAGCAGTATGGTGCTAGTGTAAGGGATATTATTGTGGTCACCTTGGGTTGCCCTTAGCACAACCCCCAGATACCCCTTGGACGTCCGTCGGTTACGTGCTAGAGGCACGTACCCGTAGTATATAGTCTCCACGATCCCTAAGGCCTCACCTCCTTAAGGATTTGTCTCTCTCTCTCTTACCAATCTATCCTGTTCCACAATTGTGCCTTATAGCCCCCTGTCTACAAAGTCCCCTTATATTTAAATCCTTCCTACTCCATTTGGAAGGGTAGCTGACTCTAAGGACTAGATTGTTTGTTTATATCTTTTGTTTATATCCACCGTCCTCCCTTAAAATCTCGCGACAACCTAAATAGAAACTCCACGAACACCTTATAGAAAGCCGTCGCGCTAAGGTAGGAAGGTCCCTCTGACAGCAAGAGATTACAATAATATAAACCTCTGGGTAAGATGGCCGAATAAGCCCTAATACCCAGATACACCAAGAGCTTAAAGACTCTCGCACACCTACGGTTACTAGCAACGCTAAGGAAAACGTAGATACCCTCTATAACGGTTATAACACTACTAAAAAGCAACCGGAACCCCTCTAGCTCTACTTAGGCTAATTAAAAGATTAAGCGCTAGAGGTAACCCTAAGATCTTCCCCTAAATTAGAAATGCTAGAGGAATACACTAACGCGCCTAATTAGGGACCCAACCGGAACTCTCCCGGAAGACCACCAGCCCATAATTAGCATAGTAGCGATATATAGACTGCTTATAAGCCAAGCGGGCCTACCCTTTTGGGTAATCCAACCCAACTATTAACTTAAGACTTAAGCCTTATAGGGAAACCCGCATTAGCTACTAGTACTAATACTACCTCTATAGCTAGAGCTTCCCTAGGCCTAAGGTTAGAAAGTTAAAAGCTCTATACCAATTTTCTCTAAGGAGGATATTAGGAAGCTGCTGTAAGGCTCTTAGAAGCCATGTGGGAAGGAGCTACTAATAAACATATTAGAAACCTCTAGGGGTAGGTTTAAATCTAGCAGAGCTTAATCTAGGCTAGATAAAAATTTTTATAACCTAACTAAGGTTAAGGGCCTCTTAGGGGCTACCTAGTACCTACCTAAGGAGGTATAGAAGACTTAGAGAGGTATCTACGCAGTAAACGGAAAAAGGATATAGACTAACTAGCTAAGGCCTCTGGTAGTTTAGAACTCCGCCATAGACCTAACGCCCAATAGTTGGACAATTGGGTTTGTAAAATAGATAACTTCTTTAAGATACTAATAATATAAGATAATACCAAAGAGCGTACTTAATAGATTATTAGTAATATTAAAGATTAATCCCTAAACCAGATTGCACTAAATTAGCTTAATAAAGAGCAAATTACTATATAGCCGCAGCTGTAAACTTTCCTAAAGAAATAGACTTAAGATCTGCATATTATATAATATAATAATACAGAACTATTTTGGAATGGGATATAGCTTAACCGCCACAATTTCCGCCAGTTTATAAACTTTATAGAAACTTATACTTAATTAATAGATCTAGAGCCCTTTAAAAATAAGGATGGTAGTATCTATAAAAAGGAGAAGATTAGATTTATCTGGGCTAAAATTAAGCTAGCAATTTGTGATAAAATAAAGCGCGTGGGAGCCCTATTATGGATCACTATATATACGGATTTCGAACGAGCGGTTCTAAACACTAAGGATGCGGTAAGGAACTAGACCTCTTCCGGTAAGAAGCCGGGGGGTAACTAAAAGTATAGGCACTTTAGTAGTAACATAGGGCAGACCCAAGCTCTAAAGAAGCCATTCTTAAAGAGAAATCCAGAATGATTAAAGTTAGGGACCTTAAGTAATAGGAAAGACTCCTAGGGCTAACCTAACACCCGTCTGGCACCCTTATAGGAACACTCTAAAAAGTTAAGAAAAAACTTCTCTAGAGGTAAACCCAACTAGAAAAACAAGTAGGGTAATAACTATACTAACAATCTAAAAAAAGAAAAGCCCTAGTTATAGACCTCTCCCAGCTATAACTAGGGCAAGATATAGAAGGAAAGACTCTCTATATTGCTATTAAGCTGGAAATAGTACTACCTATAGGCAAGGTACGTTAGTTTTAAGCACTATATAATAGCGGCGCCGAAATTAATCTTATATAATATAATTTAGTAAAAGAGCATAAGCTTATCCCGTTGCTAAAGTAGCAGAAACCTATTATAGGGTTTCTAAATAAGTATTGGATTAAACTACATAGTGCCTATAAGCTTACGGTATTAGTGGCTAACATATATAACCGTACTAAGATAGTTAGCCCGCAACCCTTCTGGGTGGCTAACTTTATAAGCTATAATCTTATTCTTAGATATCCTTAGCTTATAGAAGTAGATTTTAAGATACGCTTTAAGATAGGAGCCTTTAAATAGTGGAACAATAAAGAATTAGAAGGGCGTATTTTACTAATAAGCTTAAAAGATATCCTAGAAGATATAGCTCTAGGAGAAATAGTATACACTCTATACCTAAAGGAGTATTAGATCTAATCCCTATTTTATAATAAGATAGGTATAGAGCCTAGTATAGGCAATAACCCTTCTGTAATAGATACCCTATAGGGAACTGCTAGATAGGTTACAGAGACACTACAGGGAGGCGGCGATCTTAAAGATCCTATAAGATACTTCCACCGCTATAGGTTACTCTAGCTTAAGCAATACACGGAGAGTATACTACGACACCTCAAACACTATATTCAAGAGTTCCCTACTCTCTACTGGCTACCGTATAAAACTATTTAATATACAGTGGCAACTATATATAAACAGCCACTATAGCGCGCAATGCTGCCTATAAGCGTCCTAAGGGATCTCTAGGACCTACCTAATAATAATATAGAGGACAAACATAACCCTAATTTATTGAATATCCTAGTAGGCCTAAGGGACTTGCTAAGAGTATTTTTAGGCAGGTAAGCAAAAGTCCTTTAGCGGAACTCGGAATACGATTATATAATTAATTTAGAAGAAGGTAAATAACCACTAAACCTTCCTATCTATAACCTCTCTTGTAAAGAGCTTAAGATCCTATAGGAGTACCTTAACAGCTTACTAGAAAAGGGATGGATATGGCCTAGTAAGTCACTAGCAGGCACGCCAATCCTCTTTATTCTAAAACTAAATAGAACTATAAGGCTATACGTAGACTATTACGGTCTTAATAAGATCACAATTAAGAACTGTTACCCACTACCACTGGTTAGTAAAATGCTAGATTAACTATCTAGGGCGAAGATCTTTACAAAGCTAGATCTATAAGACGCCTATTATAGGCTCCGTATTAAAGAAGGGGATAAATAGAAGACCGCTTTTAAGACCTAATACGGCCACTTTAAGTATCTAGTAATGCCCTTTGGGCTAGCTAATGCGCCTATAACATTCCAATTATATATTTACAGAGCCTTAGGGGGACTAGTTAACCGCACATATATTATCTATTTAGATAATATTCTAATCTACTTAGAAGATAAGGATTAGCATAAGTAATACGTCCGCGAAGTACTGAAACGTTTAGATAATTGGGGCCTCTACGCCAAGGCGTTAAAGTATATCTTTAACACTAAGCAGGTCGAGTTCCTAGGGTACATTATAACGCCTATAGGTGTAGTTATGGACCTAGTATAGGTGCAGATAATCTAAGAGTAGCCAGAGCCAGAGAGCTACTAAGATATTTAAGTATTCCTAGGCTTTGCCAATTTCTATAGGCGCTTTATCTATAACTACTTAAACATCGCCCAATACCCATCTAACTACGTTGCTAAAGCTTCCTAAGACCCAGCCTAGGAGGTAAAAAGCTTAAAGGCGGAAAGAAAGAAAACTAAGAAGGGACCAACTAAATAGTACAAACTATAGATATAGCCTGGAAAGGTATAGGAAGCCTTTTAGGAACTATATATAAAGTTTACAAAAGCTCTACTATTGTGGTATTTTAACCCAAATTAGCGACTAATAATAGTTACTAATGCATTAAATTTTGCCTTTGCTGGTATCCTACTGCAACCTAATAGGCATCTAGACGCTACCTAGCTCCACTAAAGACTGGTAGTATTCTATAGCAGAAAATTCTAGGGACCTAAAGTTAAGTATTATACCCACAACAAGGAACTGCTGGCCATAGTTAACTACTTTAAACAGTGGCGACACTACCTTAAGCACGCAAGCCATACCACTTATATACTCTCAGATTATTATAATCTACGCTACTTTATAACTATAAAGGAGCTTATACCTTAATAAGCCAGATAGGCAGAGGAGCTTATATAATTTAACTTTAAGATTAAATACAAGCTAGGGGAAAATAACCCTACTAATAGACCGTTATAACGGCTAGACTATACCAAAGGCTTTAAAACAGGAGAAGGAAAACAGATAATAGACATCTTACTCCCTATATTATAAAATAAGCTCTAGGTGTGGGATGCTTAAGCACCTACAGCTCTAAGCATTAAGTCTTAGGCGGTATAAACCCTATTGGCTTCCACTAATGTTCTGGCTAGTACCTAGTCCATAGTTAATAAGGGTCCAAATATACCTGGACAGGACGTCCCTAATATAAGTGCGGAACCTGGTAATATACCACTAATTGCTAAGCTATCCCCTTAAACTAATAGCAAAGCTAAAGAGCAATTGGAACTTAGAGCCCTATAAAGACTAAAGGACTTTAACCTTATAGCGGCCTTCCTAATGCACGCGTACTGAGAAGTTATAAGATCTATAGTACCATCTAGTCTTATACTTGGAGCAGTATAAGGCGAAACAGCTTTTACCTAGGAACCATCCAAAAGGTTAATAAATCTTATCCATAAGTTATAACAGAGGGACGCCTCCTATGCCATCTTTAATATAAAAGTAGACTGGAAATGTAACGGAAAGGAAGCTGCTAGGTATTACTATTGGGAACTAGACCTAATAGGCCTACTGCGTAGATATAGCAAGGTTTGGGTGCTATAAGAAGCAAATCTATAATAGAAGATCCTTATAAGAAATTACAATAATCCTCTAGGCGACCACTATGGTTAAGCCAAGATAGTAGAATTACTTTAATGCAAATACTACTGGCTAAAGCTTAAGTAGGAAGCAAAGGAGTACATTAGCTACTATAAGAAGTGTTAAGTATATAAAATCTGAAGGCATAAGCTATGGGGTTTACTTAAATTAGTTCCCCCCGCTAGTAAGCTATAGCAATATTATGCTATAGACTTTATTACAGATCTTCTACCCTTAAAAGATAGGCAAGGATAAATATACAATTTAGTTCTAGTACTTATTAATAGGTTTTTAAAGTACGTCCAATACCTTCCCGTTAATAAGATGATTAATATATAAGCGCTTACTAGCCTAATTAAGGAGAAATACTTTCTTAAAGTAAATTAGCCACACTCTATTATTACTAATAGGGGCAGCGTCTTTATAAGCCAGTACTAGTTAGATCTATGCTTTTATTTAAAGATAGACCACCACTATAGTATAGCTTTCCATCTATAGATAAATGGGCAAATGGAACGCCAGAACTAGGAACTGGAGTCTTATCTATAAATGCATTTAAACTACCAGTAAGACAATTAGTGTAAGCTACTTCCGTATATAGAGTACGCTTATAACTTAAAGTAACATTTATTATATTAGTTTACACTAATCCAGATTACCTATAGCGTCTAACTATTGGGATTTAATAGCATACCTAATAATCACTAGCTAAGGCCGCATAATTAATTATAGGATTCTACTAGGAAGTCTAAGGACATTTACTAAAGAGTATAAGGATACCTTAAGGAATGGGAGGAGTAATGGAAGCATGCAAAGCAGAGCCTATAAGATGCGCAAGAGCAGTAGAGACTTTGGTACAACTGTAAACACCAAAATAAGCATTTTAGCATAAGCGATAAGGTTCTATTATATTTAACAAATATTAAGACCCGTTAACTATTAAAGAAGCTTAATATAAAATACCTAGGTCCCCTCCAAATTAAGGAATAAATTGGCAAGCTAGCCTACCGTCTCTAGCTACCCCCATCTATGGCCTATATACATTTAGTATTTTACGTAAATCTACTAGAGCTATGGCATAGACCACCGCCGGAAAAGAACTTCCGTCTAGGCCTAATTAAATACCCTAAAGTAGCGGGCGAGCGGTATAAGGTTAAAGCTATACTACACTATAAGTCTGTTAAGAATAAGCTTTAATATAAAGTTAAATGGCTAGGCTAGCCTACTAAGGACTCTATATAGGAACCAGAGGATTACCTTAATTATTATAAAGATATTCTAAAAGAATATTAGGACCAAGGTCTATAATCTACAAATTACAGAAAGCGCTCTAATACTACAGTGTTATTATAACCTATAAAGAAAGCTTGTAATAGGCCAAGAGAGGCCCTAAAAAGTAAATAGGTTAAATTAGATATAGAATAGACAAGCTCCGGAAACTATAAGGATTAATTAGGGCTATAGCCTAAGGCAGGATAGGTCCTCAGCCTTTTTATATACATAGTATAGAATTAATAGGGTATTTTGCTAGAATTGCATTCCCATTTATTAGTCTATATTAGGAACAGTGTTCCTAAACCTTCCTAAATACCTTATAAGGCCTTCCTAAGCACTAATTAAGATTCTTAAGTGCTACTATATATAAGAACCAATCCCAAATTCTATAAGTCTAAACTATAAATACCCAATCTGAAAAGCTACTATGCCTTATCTTTAGGAGCAGGATTAGTATCTATTGGCCCTCTAAGTAATGGCTAACAGGAATAAGATCCCTTTATAGGTGTATAAGTAGGTATAAAAACAGGGGCAGGATAATAAGATGTAGATAAAGCAGAGATTCTTAAATGCTTAACACCAATATTAGGTCCAAACTAATACCAATAAAGCTCTTAAGACGTCAGCTTATAGTTAATAAAGACACGCTTAAGCCCAGAATAAATAGAGATATTAGCTAGCTAATATAGTCTAGAACCACTAAGACCTTGCTACAGTAACTATTAATTACCTATCCGCTAGGTACCTAGGGAGTAACCTACCTAATACCGCATTATATTATGCTCTTTTGAAACTTAACGCGTATACGCAAACTCCTTTTTATAGTAAACGGCAACCTTCTTCTTATTACCCCTATCCTTTACCCTATCCTTAGTATACTAACCTTGCTCCCTTATTAGGCGTTACTAGCTAGCTTGCTAGGAATTATAGGCGGTGTAGATGGCTATGGCATAGTCTTAAATTCAACCTAGATATTTAGTATTGGCGCTAGAATAAGAGAGAGCCTAGGCGATATAGTAGTTAAGGATATTAAAGGATCGTCGCCACTTAGGCCCAGGCTATATTAAAGCCTAAAGTTAGTAATAGAAACCTATTAAGAATAGAAAAGCTTACCTTAATACAACTGCCGCTTTTGGTACGCATACATTAATTATAAGGACTAAAGGTGTTAGACCTTATATAGTAGGTCTTATTATAAGTATCCAGAATCTTCTTATTAGATTTCTAGTCTTTTAAGGACGTGTATATAAAGTTATTTAGGTAGGACCAGCACCAGTTACGGGTTAGCGGAGGCTGGGGTTCTATATACAGTGGCAGGGCTAGAATGCGCTAAGGAATTAACTTAGAAGAGCAGTTAGCAGGAGAACAAAGAGGCATATTGAATTAATAATGGGAAAAAAGAAAATCTTAATAATATATTAATAATAATTCATTGCTTAACGTCCGATTTGGATCCCTATTGGGCCCACGCGGACTACTCCTTATATACATGTGGGGAGAAAACTCTATATGAGAAAACCCCGTGATCCATCTCCCCGCCTTTTGGGACTCGCCTGTATAGCGCCTGCGAGGCGCCTGCGAGTCACCTGTGGTGCTCTACCATCTTACTTTTTTAATAATATATTAAAGATACGTCCAAAATTGGACGAAGGTTAATAATGGGAAGTAAGGTATTAAGGAAAAGGAGTAGCTTAATAAGTAAAATATCTCTATACTTTACCTTCTAATACCCTTCTAGTGAATAGCCGCAACCTTACCAATATAACTCCGTTATAATAGCGCAATTTAGAAGGAAGGAAACACGCATATACGCTATTTAGCTATTACTTCCTTACAAAAACTGATTACGTGGCTAGGGAAGGCAACTAAGATATTAATTACAGACGTGTCACGGGACGCGGGCAATGGCTATAAAGCGTATGTATTTGGGGAGTTTACAAGACGTTACGCGATCGATTGTCGGGTCGCAGCTGATCGTGGTCTCGGACACGTTGAACGTGGTCACCGATGGGGGTCGGCGAAAGCTAAGCGTGGTTACCGATGGAGCCCCCAGAAAAAGGTCGGCGGTACTACACTTTTACCCATACAGAACGCGCATTAGTAGCCACATTTAACTTAAGCGAACACATAAACTAAAATGTTAAGAGTATATGCTCCGCATACACCTAGAGATATAGACATAGATATACACATACATCTATACCTACACATATACAACCGCATTTATATATACCTTACTATACTAATAATAAGTAAAAACTATACTAAAGTGAATAAGAGTATAGTAGGGTAGCTAAACGGTTTACAAGTTAGTATATATAATTATATGCTAGGCATATACTAAGGATATATAGGTACACTAGAGCGTACCTAATATTAAATACAAAGATAATAGTTCTTAAGATAATATAATTAGTAGAGAGAGTATTAAAGATAAGGAGGGTGGGGAGGGTAAGAAGGGTAAGGGTTAAGATAGTATATAATAGCGGTTTCCATTTTATATGGGTCTCTCTGAGGTAAGACTACGTATAACACTATATATAGGCCATGCATATGCTAAGAATATCCAGAGCACACTCCAAGACTATAGAGCACTTATTAGCTCTAACAGCAAGCACCAAGTTATTATCCAAAAGGCAATAGACTATATTGTAATACCAGAATATCCAGCAACTAGAAAAGAAGGAATTGCACACTTTATCTATAAAGCAATACCTCTACTGTCTATAGATGCAGATAAAGAAATAGTACGCGAAGTTATTAAGCAGTATATGTTAAAGGTATGCAATACATATGCTAGGTATATACTGTACTTATGCCTCCAGTAGATTTAATTTTCGTTTTATAAAACCGGTAACCCTAAAGTTACATAACTATAACTCCTTGGAGAAAACAATAATTAGGAAAATGGAAAAGCATTTTATTAAGCGTTTAAATGTAGCAGTATTAAATACTGCGAGCACACTTATAAGGATGTCCTCTGTATATACCCCGCATATAATAGGGTTAAGCTTAAATTAATTAACGACCTCCAAAAGCGTAGCAGTCGTCTATACTAAGCAGTAGAGGTTAATAAAAAGCTTAAGCAAAGTATAGAGAAGTAAGCATTATCTATATATATTAGGTAAATACTTATAATATGCAGCTACTACAACAGTATTCTATAATTATGGTGGCAGTGTACCTATCCTAGTACATAAAAACGTGTATGTAGTGAAAGCAGACTAATAATGTTTTCTTAATATAGAGTGCGTATATGGCCAGCGTATACGTGATATATGCTTATTATATACAGATAATGTTTATCAGTTATTCCAGCAGCAGTAATACTAAACTATAGCACACTGCTTGGCCTTTATTATTAACAACTGCTAGGGTAGATATTTAATACCTATGTCTACTTGTTAAATATAGGGTTTAGGAACTTAAAAAAGAATGTACCTATATTAGACATTTAATATTAAAGTAAAAAAATTGTGGTAGGTAATGTATACATAGTATATACGCTACGCATATGCTAAGCCTACTAGGGTTTAACCATCCGCAAGGCTAAGGTAGGGTAGTAAGCCAAACATATAGTGCACGGTTAGATTGCTATATTCCTGTTAATATAGCATAGTATCCTTACATTTGCCTTATTATACGGAATTCTTATATATATTATCCACTATACCTAACAAAGCTACCAATTAACCTTGCTAATAATGTAGTTAAAGTAATAAGGCAGGTGGAAGTCCTGAGCCTTACTATATATATGCCCTATATATGCACAGTATATACAAATAAAACTACTTACTATGGTATAGGTCAATTCATCCTATCTCCATAGTATTATACTCTATGTAAGAAGTATAGGGCGCAGACACTACGTGCAGTGCATAGTAGTCTTAATATTAAGGATTAAATTACTGCTTTAATTTGAAAGGAAAGAATGCTATAATTCCCAGAGGGGACAGCATATACAGGTAAGTATAGGTTAGATATATACCAAGTATATATAGAGCCTAAGCGTAGCAGGTGTGCTATATAAGTTCTCTATTAACTAATATAAAGAGAATATAGAGCAATGGATTCGGGCAATTTATAACTTTAATAATAAGTATTTCCTTATTATATGCTATACATACATATAAGCTAAGGCATTCCAACACATAATATGTATCAAAATGGACCTATTATTTAAAATGGTTTAAGGTAAAACAAATTTATTCTTAATTGCGGGATAGGACAAGAATTCCAAATGTATGCATACCCTATACTATGTATATACTATGCACAGGCTAATACCTATAATAGGAATTAAGGTATAGATATACGCATTTCTAAACTTAGAAATACGTACTGTATATATAAAGATGTTTCAGCTAGTATTTAAGGTTTTAAGTAATGCTGCCCAATTATCTATATAATTTGCACATATTTATGGAACCAGACTTCGCATAGCTACAGTTAATATATGTAAGAAACAAGCTGGTAGTAAGTATACGCTGCGTATATACCTAGCATATGCTAATAATATATAGGCTTTAGGGATTACCTATATATAATTAACCCATCCCATAAATAGGATAAATACCTTTAGTACATGCTTATATTCTGCCAAGTGGCCGTCGAAAACGGACTCTGCACCTGTACGTGGTGACGGCTACGAACCTGGGTCTTCGAAGTTCAGACTCAGAGCCAACGCAGAGACGTCGCACAGCGTGCGATACGACTTCGTGGTGGTGGTTGCGAGCGTTGTGGGCGGTGGTGAAAAGTTTTCATATGGGATAGTGAGATCTCGAAAACCACCACTGATGGTACCCCTTTACGATAACAGCTACTTCTACACTGCTCTATCAGGGCACCTGTACGATCCAACATGGATGCGCAGTATTCGATAACATCCCCTAACCCCCAATTGAAAGCATCGACGACCTTACATCTGTCAGCCAGGTAGGTATCAATCAAATGACATAAGCTGGCTGGTAGGTAGAGACACAGAATTGTACAAGTGATCTGTTTTATTCAAGGTGGCTCTAAGAGCCCTAATATACATAAGAGAATTAACCCCTTACAGGGGTCCCTAGAGGGTGGTGTAACAGACCAAAATTAGGCTGATACTGATATCTAACAGCCGTCGTCACAGGTCGATATTACCCTAGCTGTAAAGCTACCTCCGCAGCCAACACACCCCCTCAGATCTAACGCAGGGCGTCAGAGCTGGATTACCGGATTAGGCAGTCGGGATAGACGAGCTGGTGGTAAGCCTTTGCTGTGATTCGGTTGTCAGGTCCTTAGCAGTACGATACAAGCATTTATGTTCTAATTTGTATGTCCGCCATCACAACGGATCCTTTGGTGTTATAGCAGTAAGGTGCCAGCTCCGGGATTAGTTACGCTACATAAGCGCGAGAGTGTTGTGGGGGTGCCTATCATCAATAGGGCTTCCGTTGTGCCTACTGTTACAGGACCTACTGCTGCAGGCTTTGTGATGCCTACCAATTGCAGGAACTACTGTCGCAGACTCTGTGGTGCCTTCCGTTGTAGGGCTTCCGTTGTGCCTACTGTTGTAGGGCTTCCGTTGTGCC
>Ga0307507_10001203_pt1 | contig 57667 bp, 16 predicted proteins | sample 7_EM_MG_FD_207223 | JGI IMG/M metagenome (GOLD analysis project Ga0307507, IMG submission 207223) | Populus trichocarpa ectomycorrhiza microbial communities from riparian zone in the Pacific Northwest, United States - 7_EM | ecosystem: Host-associated > Plants > Roots > Unclassified | place... | reverse complement strand
TAGCGCCTTGGCGGCTGGCCCTACTATTTGTATACGATACCCCCTTTTACCTTCTTCTCTTCTTTATAGCACAACGTAGTTATTCAGTCTACTTCATTGCAGCACTGTGACAGGGACTGCGGCAGTACTTTACCGCCACTACGCCATACTTAAGAGTGTTAGTTCCTACGCTAACCAGTTACCTATTTACTCTACATTCTCTATCCCTTAATCTCGAAAAGTACCTCCTTAATAAGGGTCTAGTTGGTATAGCTTAGCCACCCTCCTTGCTAGTAGGGGCAAGCTTAAAGTATTTTACGCTTTAATTACTACTGCTAATTATACTGCCCGTCCTAATAAGCCTTTATAGATATTTAGCTTAGCTTTAGCGCTTAAATATATATTTATACGGTAAGAACGGTTAGCTAATTTAAGTCTGGAGTAATTGCGGGACTAACATATATAGGTAGTAGCTTAATTAAATTGCCCCGCCTTTATAAATATAGTCCTAGAATCTGTTAGATATTATTATTTAAACATCTATTTTATATCTATTTCGCCCCTATTTAAGGGTTGTATATATATATAGCTTATTACTAGATAATATTATAGAAGTAAGTAGACCTGCAAATACTACTATATACGGCTGCTACTACCCTTGTTCTATTTATTAATATAGGAAGTAAGTAGACCTATAAATACTAAAATATATAGCTGCTGCTAACCTTGTTCTATTTATTAGTATAGGAAGTATAAAGATATTATTACTGGTGCTTTATTAGTGGTTTCTATAAAATAGATACCAATTTATTTTAAAAGTCGAAACTGCTAGGGTGCCAAAACTGGTACCTAACTATTAGTGCTAATAGCTAAGCCAAAATAGGGCCTAAAGACGCTGGGGCCGAAAAATATCCCCTCTAATTGTTGATTATTATAATTAGTATAAGCGGCAAACGCTAGAGTATCTGTGATGCTGCTTATACTAATCTAGTTATAAGCTTGCGAGCCTAGTAGCGTAGGTAATATAGGCCATTAGAATTATTTAGCTATTAGATTTTAGCAAAGGTTAACTAAAAGGTAACTAAATCGCTTGACGTAGGAAGGGGAGGTATTAGTAAAATAATTCGTACTAATATGTATGGGACCAAAGAAATTCCAAGAGTCCTAGATAACCGCTTAAAGGCAAAGATTTCCGACCTATATCCGGAATTTAAAAAAAGCTTGGGCCGTTAAATCTTTGCTATAAAGCTTTTAAAATAGACATGTTACTAATAGCGAGGCTGACCCGGATGCTATAATTGGGCACCTAACGCTTAGGAAACCTTTAAACAGCTACATATAGGGCGGAAGCCGATTTCGCTAGCGACTGTAGAAAACGTATAAGGCCGGAACTAGACCTACAGCCTAAAACAAACCCCAAGCCAGTGATCTTTTTGGACTGGGTTAATCTTGGATCTCCATAGTAGAGCCATAGTTTGACTGGACTGGATCCTGTCGATTTAATTGGTTAGGTGGAGTGGATTTAAAGCCGTAGAGCTCTTAGAGCTCCAATTCTCTAACCCGATTCGGGCAGGTGTAATGTTAGAGTGAGCCAATCAACGACTAAGGATAAGCTTTAATTTCATAATTGGGTGTACGAACCATACAATCTGAAAACTCTGGTGTATGCAACTGTCGTTCCTTTTGCCCCCGTCGTCGCTATTATTGTCGTCGCTTTGATTAATTTATCCTCATCTTTTTTCTTACTGCCACCATGGATTGATATTTATTAACCTAATTTGTCACGAAATTCAGATAGAGGGGTTCATTGATGAAAATAGGTTGATAGATTGATGATCTTGTATCGTGTCTTTTTGACCTTGATCTGACGTGTCTTCAGTAACGTGTCTTTGTGCATATGACTCGTGCACGTGACCCACGCCTTTAGAGAATATAGATTATCTAACACACCCCCTTAGCTTTAAGCTCTTTAAGGTCAAAGCTAGCCACCTTCTCGTGTCCATCAATAAGTTAATTAAACTGTAATCTCATCTAAATTCTTCTATCTTACTTTAATACTGTCCCTTAGGTCCTCTAGTTGCTTCTTCTTATCCAGCTGCTCCTTAATATCCACTATCCCGATTATATTAACGAAGCTTTAAAACCTCTGCTTAGGCAGGGCCTTTATAAGTCCATCAGCAATTATCTCCTTTATCACTATCTATTAAAATCGTATTTGTCTCATTGCGTATTCCTAACGTAGCTAGTATTAATAGATGTTAACGTGTCAGAGCTTTGTAATTAGCTTTGCCGTATCTTCTATAATCAGTTAGAGCGTCTGTGTGTTGTTACATTTAATAATTAAGGGCTTGTTTAGGTATAACATCATTGCTTTAAACAGCCTACTAATAAAGATAGCTTCTTTTACTGTCTATAATAGGGCTAATAACTTAGCTTCTGTACTTAACGTTATTACTATACCCTGCTTGTTTGCTCTCTAGGCGATTAGCTCCCTAAATAGCTTTATAATATATCCTTATAAGCTCTTTCTGTTAATGGAGTTATCCGCGAATAATGCATTGCTGGTATAGATAAATAATTGCGCTTTACCTCTACCGTCTCTTCCGTCATCTCGTCCTTTATCGCGTATTCCTTTATCTCTTCCTCTACTGTTTATTCCTTCCTTATCTCCTCTATAGCAGATTGCTCTGCTTCTTATACTATATAGGTACTGGATAACTCTGTCTACCACTTGATAATGCTCTTAGCCTGGGTCCTAGTTAAACCTTACTAGCCATAATACTGCAAAAGCAATATCCAGACGTGTTATAGTGGCTGCATAAAGTACTAAACCCAGTTTTCTCTGATATAGTATTGTAGAAGCTGGTAGGGATATAGGACAGACTAATAGGTCTATATTAGGGGACGGACGCGTTAGATGGATCATACGGTAATTAGTAGGGAGGAGTTCCAATTCTGCTATAGAAGTGTCTAGAAGACACCCTCTAAGATCTATCTTATACTGGTTAGCTATCTTCTTAATATAGGCTTCCTAGGATAGCCATAGGAGCCTCTGGCTATGATTACGTATTACATAGATTCCTAGGAACCATTTTAGCTCGCTAAGGGTACTTATCTGGTATTCCTTACTTAGCTCCTTAATTGCTTCTTAAGCCTTCTTTTTATCTGTCTTTCTATAGCAGAAGATAATATCATTAATATAGAAGAAGATAACTATTCCACCTTTTAGCATAACGCACGGCTCTTAAGGTACCTCCTTAAAGCCCAATTCGTTTAACAAGCTCATGAGATTCTTCTACTATAATAGTGGTGATCGTTGTAGTCCGTATAAGGCTTTTCTTAAACGCAGTACTTTGTCTATCTTTCCTTTATTAAACCCTAGCGGTAGCTTTATATAGATGACCTCGTCAAGATTGCAATGGATAAACATATTAACTACATCTATCTGTGTCGTCTCTAGGTCGAATTTTGCAGTAATTGCTATAAGGGTTCGGAAGGTCGTACTAGCTAATATAATAGCTCTTATAGGTAGGTCTCCTAGGGCCTATTAATTTCCGCATACTACTAAGTATGCCTTATATTTCTGGAGAAATCCGTACTTGTCCGTCTTGTAGATGAATACCTATATTAAGCTAAAGACCTGCTGTCCCTTTACATACTTCTTATCTGTTTCTTAAAACGACCTTATTTAATAATAGGATTAGAGGTAAGCTTATTAAGCCTCTTAGAACTAATCTTAAAGAGGGTGTGCATTAAGGTCCTTAATTAACTAAGGTAGTAGAGGTAAGTTCTTCCTATATAATCTAATATTATGTGTTCTGCCTGATTTCAGCTTACTATCATTAAGTTAACTATTAAGGTTAAACTTCCTTCCTACTACGAAGGCGCCTTAATAGGCTGAGGTGATCCTTTTAGTAATAAAGTCTTTAAACCTATTATCGCTGGCTTCCTTAAATGAGTCTTTAACTAAGTTATTAAACACCCCCTAAGTATAAAACCTATCTCCTACTTAGTTAATAGTGTCCTAATCAGTATCTGACTTTATAGGATACTTAATGTAAAAGGCATATAGAGATTCTTCGTCTTCTTCTATTAGAGGTGGCGTATAATACGCGTCTTTAAGAGCTCTTGCAAGCTTAAGATCTGCTAACTTATTAAAGGTTTAAACTAGCTTATTAATATTATTATCTTCCTCTTAAATTAACGGTTTAAATACTTTGTTATTATCTTCTAGAAGAACCTCGTTCTTAGTTAAGGTCTTAGGGAGTTAAATCTTCTTAATTAGCGTATCTAATTCGGCGTATAGATCCTTTAAGATGTCCATTTACTTACCGTTAAAGAACATCTTTTTGTTAAAGATAATATCCCTAGTAGAGATAATAATACCTTTATACAGGATCTAGATCTTATAGATATTGGTAGAGTTATAGCTAATAAGGTAGCTGATATAGGCTCGCAAATCTAGCTTACTTAGTCTTTTTTTCTTTAGCTAGGCATCTAATATTATTGCGTACGCCCTATAGCTATAGGCTTTTAGGTGCGCCAATTATAATTTTCTTAATCTCCCATTTGCTAGGTAGGTATGGAACCTTTTATATAGCAATTTCCATCCATTACTTTCCCGTGGCGTTTGATCTTAAAGGTAGACTATATAGTTAACTATCTCGTTCTATAGGTTATATGGTAGATTAGCAGCAATTCTTATTACACGTCCTTTCTTAATAATTACACCCCTTAAGTGTTCGGCGGTACTGTTTTGTGCTTGGGTATATAGCGCTAAAGGCTTAAAGGTAATCCCTTAGGTTTATAGCCATTTAAGGGTTCTTCTTCTCCCTAGCTTGTTGTCTAACCTAATGGTATTAACCTTAAGGTTATACCTTAGACAAATCCATTGGATGAAATCTTTAAGTACTTATAGTATCTCCTTCTCCTTGCTATACGTTGTTATAAAATATAGGAAGGTTCTTCCTAAGAAGGTGTTGTGGATAAGCATAACTTATATAAATCCTGTATACGCTTCCTTAAGGTCAGTCCAGTCAATATAGAGGTTAAGATAAGGTTTATTAATATTCCGTTTTAAGAACCTTCTTAAGACCTAACGCTTGATTTTGGCGAGACTATAATATTAATATTCCATTATCTTTGGGCCTTAAAGCTTAACTCCTAGGGCGTTAATACCTAAATAATAAAGGCTTATAGGTCCTGGATGACCTAGACATAGATACCATAGTTATATATTACCTTTCGCATCTGGGCGAATATCTCTTAATAATACTCTACGCTTCTATTAGCGGCGTAGTAGTCGGCTTGTATTAAACGCTGATAGACTTCCTAGTTAGACGTATTTAATAGTCTATTATCCATAACGTTCTTCCATTTAATATAGGATTATATCATCCTTCCAAACTAGAAGATTGTTATTTCCTTTATTGTCCTAGAAGTACCCTCGCTTTTAAAGTAGACAGAATAACACTAGATTCGTATTAAAGTCCGTATAGAAGGCAACGTCCTTAAGACGTAGGATTCCCTTGCTCTTGTCTAGTTTTATAACTTAGATAGTAATATTGCTGTAGCCTAGTATAGGCACTTTTAAGCTGCCGGCAATAATATATTTGTATTTTAGAGCTTTCCTAAAGTTATAAAAATAAGAGAGGTTATTAAAGATATAGAGAGTGGTTCCTAAGTCCAGAATAGTTAATAGCTTTAGTGGATAGAGTTAACTAGTATAATACGATTCTAGGAATATCGCATTAGCTTTTCCCTTAATCTTAACTGTCTTATAACTCTTTTTATCCTATTGTTGTTAAGCCTCGTCTTCTTGTTTTTTAAGTCTGATCTTTACAACTTAGTTAGTAAGATTCTTATTCTTTTCTACCTTCTTTAGTACCCTTTTAATGCGAGCATCTCTAATTATAACTCCTTTAGGTCTCTTATCTTTAAATAAATACTAATAGTCTTAAAGGGAATGTCCTCATTTCTTACACGCTAAGTATATAGGTAGTAGCTTCTTATAGAACGTCTCCTTATCTACCAGTGACCTGGCTCTCTTTAAGCGTCTAGTACATGCTAAGGTTCCTTTCCCTAGACCTTTAGTAGTATTAAAGTGATTTATTATAGCTTGCTCTGCGAAGTCTACATTAAAGGTACTCCCTCTTGTAGTAGTATTGGCTTTCTTTAAGGGTATTCTAAGTCCTTCTTGCAGCTCCTTTGCTACTCTGCGGTATTTGGAAGATCTCAACTTCTAAAAGTTATTTAACTTAGTAGTGTACTTTACATAGTAGGCATTGCTAAACGGTTAAATAACTTCTGCCAAATCTTAAAGCTAGATTCTATTAGACATTTAAGGGATCTTATACTTCTCTCCTAGGGACATTACGTGTTCCCATTAATCTAGCCACTAGTTTAATTTTGATAATTGTTTAAACCCCTTAAGGGCTTCTGTGTACTAGTATTATACCTTCTTCCTAATAAATAATGAGGTAGGTTCTATGTTCTCCTTTAGCCAAGATAGCCATTCTTTAACTGTTAAGGAAGGGTTAAGTAGTAGCTTCTTCTAAATTGATACTGTGGACGTGATCTAGGTGCGGATCTATTAAAGACGATCTTCCTATCTAAGGAAATACTTTATGTCCTAGTCGTAGTATCGTCTGCTATTCTTATATGCTTTCTGTTGATTCGTCGAGAGCTGTGCATATAAGGTTGCATTCTTATTGAAATCTGTGACCTTTAGAAGAGGTGGTTTTTCAAGTAGACCTTCTTAAGGTGCTTCTGTAGCTGGGTTAACGTGGGCCCAAATTTGCTGATCCACGAGGGCTTATAGTTGCCAGATCCATTGCTCCCAGTCTTCTGGTTTATTGAGGATGATCGTGGTTGACGAACTCGACGTCGGTGGAGTCATTTTGACTGATAGGCAGAGATGGAATTCGTCGTCAGGATCGTCCTTGTCGTCAGGATCGTCCTTTGACGATTGAGGTAGGATTTCTCGTGGAATTTCGTGGAATCTCGTGGAATCTTATGGAAGAATCGTCCTGTGACGATTGAGGTAGGATTTCTGTCAGAGTCTGCGTCTTGACGATGAGGTGTCAGAGTCTGACGATAAGGTAGAATTTCTTCAAATAATTAAGAAATAGCTGAATAGCTTCTTAAGTCGGCGGACTGGGCTCATAACTGTCACGAAATTCAGATAGAGGGGTTCATTGATGAAAATGGGTTGATAGATTGATGATCTTGTATCGTGTCTTTTTGACCTTGATCTGACGTGTCTTCAGTGACGTGTCTTCGTGCACGTGACTCGTGCACGTGACCCACGCCTTTAGAGAATACAGATTATCTGACATAATTGCCTTCTACAATCCGAAGCTCATAAACGCCTTAAGATGACTCATTAGGAATACAATGACCTATCGCCAATTGATTGCTTTGAGGAATATGTTGCTACCAACCGCGTACTCCTTGCCGAGAATTAACACTTTGACGTCTTACAATACTGGCAGGATCACTATGAGAGCCAGCCAGATCTTACTCGATTTGTGCTTAATATATTGGCCGTGCCTCCTACAAGCGATAAATGCGAGCGACTCTTTAGCAGCTGCAAGATCCTTCTTAGCGACCGGCGTTCCCGATTACAAATGAGTATAATTAAGCAAATGAGGTTCTTTGGCATTCATATGGGCCACCACCAAAACGTACATTTGACAATGAGGAAGTAGATGAGTTGGTAGGAGAGCCTTGCGAAAGGGTGCCGCTCAAGGAAGCAGCAAAGGCCCGACTTGCTGCTGTTGCCGCAGAGGCAGCTGCTCAGGTAGAGGACGACGTGACTGATGAGGAGGAAGAGAAGCTAGATGAGCAATATGTGGTTATTGGGATTGACTACGAGAATAAGGTTATTGGTGAGGTATAATATAGGTAGCTTTAGTGAGTTATTCTACATCTACCCTTCCTTTTGCAACACCACGCTGACGCCAAGCCTTTCTATATTTAGTATATAAATGCACTGGAGCTCCATGGAGCTCCTGGAGCCAAACAATTTACCAGCTGGATGGAGTGGATCTGAGCTCAGATCCACTCCACTCCAGTCCAAAAAGATCACTGCCCCAAGCCAGAGGAAAAACGTGTCTGTTAGTTATTAAGTGCTAAGTTTCTATATAGGCTAGCGTTTAAGCTCTAACTATAAGTATAACCGCCAGTCTTACGGGCAACCTCTCTATACTATCTAAGTACTAGGCCCTTAAAACTTTAACTAGCGTTAAAGCGGATCGCCCTGATGACATAGAGCTTGCCAGCCGACTCCATGGCATCCTTGTAGTTAGAAGGCACGAGTTATCATGACACCGGCTAACTCGGCCTGCTGCAGCTTTGGTTTACCGCTTGTTGGGTTTAAGATTCAAGAAGATTGCTCAAACGCAAAATCATATCATATAGGCTGCTGAATTCTTGATCACTGGTTGTGTAAAACTAGAAATGTCCACCGTCAAAATAGATCTCGCGCCTAAAAATACTATTACAGGAAGCACTTGAGATATGGCCCGCCGCAACAATATCTCTGACTACTCTACTTTTGGAACAGGAAACGTTACAGGTAGCTGGTCTCAGCTTCGAACGTTGGAGTATATGCTGGTGATCCTATCCAAGGACGATCTCCCGGGTGTTCTGGAAGCTGAACTGAGTCCAGATTCCATCATCCACAGTAGTGCAGCCAACTCTGATGTAAGTCTCCGGATCTTCTTTGGAACGGGTGATGATCAGAACGAATACTCCTGATGCTAATCGCGCAATCGGCATCAAAAATACGCTTCTATTGCCCCTCGTTAATTTGTCGAATTCGGATTGTATGGATACCGGGCTTCGAGAGCTCGTGATTTCTAGCGTTTGAAGCTCGGCAGGCTCCATGTTGCAGTCGCTGAGGCATTGTAGGTGGGTAATCCAGTCGTAATTCTCAGAAAGTCCAGCCAGTTTGAGTTCAATTTCCCCGTTCTCCGTTGGCGAGACATAAGCTTTGACTTCAATCATAGAAGCTACGATGCGAAGGTGACGATCATCTGCCGATAGCACAGTGATCTTTGACCCACTTGGATTGCCGGAGTTGAGCCATGGAAGCGATTGTACCGCATGATAGCTGACGGGAACAGAGCAGCTAGCCCATGACCATGAAGGGGCTATATAGCCATCCGAGCGCTGAAGAATTTTCTGCTGCACTTTAGAGCTGACTTTCCAGCAGAGATCATACTCGATTTCTTCCCTCCAAAGTCCGGCGACGTAAGTCCATGAGTTAAGCTTAGAGAATCGCGAGGCGATGCCAGCAAATGCAAGAAGGCGATCACGGTTAAAGGTCAAATGGCGCGTTGTATATTCTTCCACTAGACGATGCCACATCTTTTTGTCGACGGGAGAATCCCAGATGACGTCATTGTTGGGAGATATATCGCTGCATTCACAGGCGCGTGATGCAGAACACTCCCATATCAATTCCTGGTGACTGAAGATGAGGCACCGCTTGGAGAGGATTCTTTCTTGGAACGTCCATCCTCTTGAATTCCAACGCGATGTTTCTGGCGATTTCCATGCTCTTGAATTACCGAACGAGGCTTCTGCGACTGTCCATGTTCTTGAATTCCAGACTGATGATTGCCATGCATGAGATTGGACAGCGGCACCGTATTCGTCATTGGTCGAGTCCTGCTGGTCAACTCGCTGGGGACGTCGTAAAATTAGCGGTTCTCCGTGCTCTCTGTGCAGAAACGACTCGTTATAGCTATTCGACGAAGCCGCCACGATCGTAAGCGAGGCTCCGCTGTATATTTTGTCCATCTCTCGAATTTGGCTGAGCTTGTCTTCTTCATCATCGAACATGATGCAGAGTGCATCGATCCATAAATACCGCTGATCAAGAAGACGCACTACTCGTGTTGCATCCCGAAGCACTGCTGGAAGCTCATTCACTGGAAATCCTGTGATGAAGCGATCATAAGTCGATGACGTGAGCTGATGCTGTTTCGGGGCTGTTGTTGTTGATGATTGACCCCACACATAACTCAGGGCACAGTATTCGCTGGCAGGAACAGAGGATCCTTCAACTAACCTAATAGTATCGCCATTGTCGGAGACTTCAAGAAGGTACTTCGGCGAGAATATAATGTCTGGTGGACAGCGCGTGGAGTGATTCATTTTGCATTCGCGCACCCAGGATCTTATCCGACTCCATGCATCGTCTGCAAGTGCGCTTTCCGATATGGGAACGATAGTTCCCAGAATTTTCTGCAGATCTAGTGCCCGTTTAGCCTACTTCCTCATTCCAACATGGAGTTAAGCTTACCTTGGGAGTGACAAGGGTCGAGAAGCATCTCAACCTGTTTCGCAGATGGTCTCCGTTTGGCATCCACTGTAAGGCTCGCCAAAAGTGTAAAGCACGAGTCTATAATAAGCGAGTTTGTTGTTGGTGGATGGTGTTTGGCTGATGAGAGCAATTGTTTCAGTGAGCGTAGAATGGTTCGGTTGATCACAATATCGCCAGCAGATATACTGAAAAAGGTGGGGCTCTGGGGATCCTCCGACTTGCTTCGGAGCTTGTTAGTAACGGTTGAATAAGAAGAGTGTATTTACTCACTGCAGCATCCGATGGGCTCCCTTGCCATGGAGCATCCAGGTCAAGACCTCACTAATGCAAACGCCGAGACTCCAAACATCAAGTGCTTCTGCCCTGGTCTTTAGCTCTAGCTCCTGCGAATAGAAGCACTCGGGTGCACCGTAAGTCCTGGTTCCATGCAAGACTGCCTTGTTTGAGTATGGTGGATAACGCAATTCCATTCTGTCTTTGCATCGACTGAGACCGAAATCGCTCAGGGACCATGTCCCCAAGTCTTTCCCCTGCTGCCCAAAAAGAAGTATGTTCTCGGGCTTGACGTCATGATGGTACCTGGGGCTTTCTCCGTTATGCATCGCAGACAGCGCACTTGCAAGACCGGATAGTTGCGTAGCTATCCATCTCACGTACTTGGTCATGTGTGTTTCGTGGACTTCATTGCTTTTCATCATATCTCTCAGACTCATATCAGCCAGTGGAAATATGAGAGAATAATTTTCTCCATGGCGATATGCGGAGATCAGCCGTATGATATGTGGATGATTCAACTTGTTGAGGTCCATGCAGGCCTGAAGTTCGGTCTCGAATGCTCGACGACTGTCACTAGACTTCAATTGCTTAAGTGCAAATGTATGGCGGTAACCTGATCGTGAAGTGGCCTAATGACATAGCTGTTAGTTACGTTCCTAGGACTCACGTAATACGTAGGGACATCTTGTCACTTACCTCCTGCGCCAAATGGTGGGATGGATGAAGCTTAATTTTAAATACCTGGCCAAACCCTCCAGAGTTGATTGGCGTCCGATCGATAAAAGGGAGGATGTGTTCCCTGTCGTATGCTGGCCAAGCACCTGAAGAATTTGGGGATTTCTGAAGCACGGGTGTGAGAAGCGTCCACTGTACTGAGCAAACGGCTTGGTATACAGATCGGCTCATGAATGGCGGAGGGGAGGCTTGTTGTCGAAATGGTAGGTTTTGGTCTTCAAGACATTGTCTCCAAGAACAACTAGGTATGCCTGCTGGATTCACACCTGCAAGTATTAACATTGCTAAGGCCCTCAATGCCTTGGCTCGGATATGCTCTGCCAGTTCGAGAGATGCTGTGTTGCAGTTCTCGATTGCGGACACCAAGGTGCAAATGCGAGGCGTGGTCAAGATATTTTCGATGGCGTGCGTAGGAATGATTGAGCCGGTCTCCATCTTGAATGCAGAATCATTTAGCTCCTTGCGTACTGCTTGCTGAAGAGCCGAGATTTCTGGATTACTTGGACGGACAGCGTACTTCACATCCACGAGCGGGTCATGGTAGCTACCATTGATTACTTCATCTAGCACGCCTTGCAGGAATAGAGACGTTAGACCCATGGTGTGAAGTCCATTGCTGCTACTTGCGGAGAGGCTTTGGTTAAGGAGGATGAGATCAGAAGACTCAATAGCTGCATCCTGAAGAAGCGAATCACGAAGCGCGTGAATAACGTGATACACGGATCGAAGGGGGTCCGATCCAAACTCTTCGAGATGAACTTGTCGTTTTCCGATGGTATCGATCTCAACGACGACCAAAACCTTCGTTTCGAGATAGTCCTGTCGGTCTGATAGTCTTGCATTCGGCTTGATATCCGTTCTTGAAATATCCAGGTCGGGCTCCATCGATGTAAGCCGGGTCTCATCCGTGTTCAATGACCTCGAGATATTTGTGCTTCCCACTCTTGGCGACAGGGGTATACTCCATGACACAGTTTCGGCATTTGTAGTCTCCGTATCCACTTTCAAAAGTGGCAGAGAGAGAGAAGGATCTTCGCTGGTCGGTATAGGTGATACTAGCGTAGATGATGGAATGTCCGCAGGCCGCGACTCTTCCAAGACAACCCGTGGTGGACCGGGTTGGTCCATTGAAAGCTGAACAAAACCCATGGTCTTCAGCTCATGCACAGCCTCGATTGACGCTGCGTCCAGCTTTTTATCGCTATGTGCTTGGGACGCAGAGGAGATTCTCTCGCTCTGCTTTTCGTCCGGAGCACATGGTGTATTGCTGGCCGAACCGGCAACTGGGCTTCCTCGGCGGTGCAGTGCCTCTGTGACCTTGCGGTAGGGTCTGCTATCTAGTAGCTCTGCGTCGAACGAGAACCTAGCGCTCAAGGATCTGTTCTTGTGGCCTTGGGATGAAGTCTGAGAGCGCCCGGACCGTGACGCGTGTCGTTGCGTAAAGGAGGTAGCATCGTCTCGTGCTCTGTCAAGGATGTCTCTGGCTGATTGCGTATCGAGAATGCATTGCTGTTCGATTGGTGAGTTGCTGTGTAGTGGTCAACAACGGGACAGACGAAAGAACACGATTGAGACGTACAGTTTTAGTACCTGTAAATGGAGTGAAAATGCAGTGACCTGACTATTGAGGAGAGTTTGCCAATCCGCTACCTGCTGTTCTTGCCAAAGATACTTGCACTTGGCGAGGAAATCCGGACATGCCTGAACTGCCTGAAGATGTTTTTCTATCTCATCGATGACTAAACAACATGCTCTTACTGAAGCATGCAGATCATCGACGTAAGCTTGACTTCGAGATAGAAGACCGTGACCTCGGCTCAGCCACAGAGATATCTCGACCATTGCAGCTTTGAGTGCGTTCACCTGCGGCACAAGGAGATCAACGGTCCGACAAACCGCTCCGTATCTTTCTCGCAAGTCATTCAGCCCACAGACAGCTCGACCTGCAGCTCCTGCCAGCTGCCCACAGAGGCTCACTACGGCAAGAATGGTACCAGGATCCATAGTGTCGAGTAAAGGTATCAAGTTGCGACCAGAGGTTGATCACCTCGTCAAGCGTGATCAAAGCCAGCAGTGAGTGCAAAAAAGGGGTTCGTAGACTACCAGAGTATTTCTCAACATTTACTGGCATGAATGAGGCGTAGAAGAGGGTGCATTGTATGGCGGTCAGGCTCTGCAGACGAGGGAGATAACAAGGCTTTGGCACTGCCACGACGTGTGCCACTTAATCACCTACCCCACCCTGTCATATGAGACTCTTTCAACTCATGCTTGTGATGGTTGGCCATTACCCACCTTCTCAATCGTCATTGCTTTTGCACAGCTGATGTCGCCAAGTCGCCAGTGAGGCCCACCTGTGCCAATCACTTGCAATTCCTCTCTTTTACAATCCTGTGTTTGACCATTGATGCAGCCGAATGCTGCTGAAATAGTGGGGAAAATCAAGATTTGTCCCCAGGCGGATGGCACCTTGACCGGTGCAGAGCGATTAGGCTGAGTCTGCGCCGACGCAGGTATCTCAGCCTTAACGACCGGGACCTGCGACTAATCGGTCACTCGCATTTTATCCCTAACCTGGCGATCACGTGACTACTTTCCTCATCCCCTACTTATGCTTATCTCATAAATCAGACCCCCGAGGAGAAATTGCGCCACGGCGTGGCGCTAAGGGCTAGCGCTACGCTTGTGAAGCCCTGCAAACTCCTAAGCCAATAAGATCACCTTATCCTAGTCCTATAGAGTCCTGCAAACTCCTAGACTAATTATATTATACTAAAAGGAATTTCTCCCTAAGGGTCTAAGAGCTTATAGGAGCCCTTTATATGCGAAATTAATGTTTCTTGTTAGGTGACAACTCTTCTATTATAATGCTGTATCTTATACCCTAAATTAACTCTAAAATACTTATAACTAGATTTAATTAAAAGCTATTTGCTTCCTCTATCTATTTAAGAAGTAATGGACGCTGCTAGTGGAATATATGTGCCCCTATCTAATAACTTGCAAAGTTCTTTATCTAGCACCCCTCCTAGCCCTCTTTTACCCCCTAACGGATACCCTAATAGACACCCTGATGGGTATTTTAACAGTAATATAGACTACCTTAATAATGAGCTTGATAGCGACGCTATTAAGGCTCTTTAGCCTTCCTCTAATAAACCTTCCTTTCCTACCTACGGTTAATATAATATGAGTTCTAGGGAATAGCAGTCTACGCAATTTAAGCTATAATAGGTAGCTAATACACTACGCTGCATTTAATGGAGTTTTTGAACCTTTATACTTGCTTAGGCTAGGGTAGAAGAGGGTAGAGAGGTTACAATTTAGAACTTCTAATATGCCCATCTATAAGAGCGACGGCGTGCACTAATGTGTGCTGTAGACGATCTATATATAAGGGGTATCTGCCAGCGTCCTTCTTTAGCAGATTCTTTTGCTATAGAGCTTAATAATCTTATCTATTAGCCCTACTTTGCTTAATTTAATTATACTATAGACCTAAAGACACTAGACTTTAAGCTAGCCTTTAGGACTATTAAGGAGGTTACCCCAATATAGCATGCTGTTCTTTTAAAACTTATAAGCAATTAGCGCGCCTACTAAGCCAGTTATAACGCTATACCTTAGTCTGATGTGCTATCCAGGCAATTATTTGCTATTACTAGTATAGTATATTATTCTTAGGCCAAAAAGCGATTTAGCTTCCTCTTTTTAATACTAGATGTCTATTTAATAGGCTCTGGTATAAAGCGGCAAGTAATTAAGACTCTGTTAGGGTTTAGGGTATATTATGGTTATTATTAGGCTAATTAGTTGATGGGTAAGATTGCTAAGGAGGCAGAGGTATAGTATTTAACTCTAAACTCCTAGGCTAATTAGCTAATGTCTTTAGAGACAGCTTAAGCTTTAAGTGTTAAATAAGTAGGCAGTAATTATCTATAATAATATTAACTTTAAGGATAAGAAGCGTGACCAGGTTATAGGCCATATAGATACTATACGGTTAATAACAACAGCGGCTATTATTCTTTGCCCTAGACTACCACTTTTAGGTCTATGTTAATCTATATATAATCTAACAATACCACTCAGGCTTAAAGATATATTGGCTGCCCCTAGTATATCTAGTAAAGATAGTGGGATTAAGTTAAATATTACGCGAAGCCTTATATTAGATGTAATTAAAAGACTCTATATAGCTAGCATTAACTCTATATTTAAAGATAGTGATTGCTATCCTAAAATACTAAGTATATATTATCTTAATATAAATTAGACCAAGTTCTAGCAATTTGGGGCTATATTTAAGGATAAGGGTACTATTAAAGGTACTTATAGCGTCCATAAAAGTATATTTCTAGACTAGCTTAGTCTATAGGCACCGAAAGACCCTACTAAAGCTAGACCTATCTGTGACGACTTCTGTAATTAACTCTGGCTTATCCATAGAGACTAACTTATGGCAATCTGTATTAGGGCTGTTAAAAATAAGCAAACCTAGGCTTGCCAACTGTATAACTAATGGGATTGGCTTCTTGGTATACCTGTATAGTTCCATATCTAGATAAACCTACTAAATACTATTATCTGTACGCATTGGGCACCTATTATTTCTAAAAAGGAGGCTCATTATTGCTTATAAGCTAATACTACCATATAGGGTCGCAGTTAGTATAGTTAGGAGAACGCTAAATATTACTTAATGGAACCAATTGTTGCGCAGGGCTTTACAGCGCGTGTAGTTGCATTATTCTATGCAGTAATGCGACATAAGGGCTACCTTATTGCCTCTAGTAGGGACTTCTTTAAACAAATAGACTATATTACTAACGCTATTGGTTCTCTTATACCAGATTAATTTTTAGAACTTATTAAAGACGTTTGTCTAGCCGCCTTTATATTAGATATATGGAATGGCAATAGCCCTAATAAGCAACCGTATAACAATATTGAATTCTAGACAATGTGTTATATGCTTTAGGAGGTTAGGCTATTTCTAACTATTTAGTATACTGTTAAATATACTGATATAGGCATGCTAAGGCACTTTGTTAACCCTCTTATTGTCTACTTTTTTAGCGTATCCCAGCTCAACTATAGCCGCGAGATGTTATTCTATTGATGGAATCTCTCCTTAGTAAACACTCCTGAATTACAGCATGCAATACTATCCTCTGGGCTTATTAACTGGCTTGGTAGAGTTACTATATATAAAGCAATTAACCTTAGGCTTAAGCATCTTAATAGTAGCTATAAGATTGAGATAAAGTGTTATAAGAACTCAACCTATAATATAGATATTATATTTAACCAAGTATGTCTATCTAATACTTGGATTAGGGCGTTATATAAAAGAGTAGAGGCTATATTTAGCAAGTACATGTCTAGGACTTATACTACTACTACTGCACTACCGGATATATTTTTACTTACTTATACACTCTTTACTTTAGATCTAGCTGAACCATAGAATGCTAAATAATTAGCTAGTAGGAAGTTTTTTAATTCTTATAACATCTTATAAGAAGGCATTAAGGTGCTAGTAGATAAAGTTAATTAGTTTAACTAGCAGCACATCTAACAATTGGATACACTTAGGGGGTTGTACCCTTTTAATACCCTAGATAATCTTAATAGATTTGCTAATATAGAAGATTATGCTAACCAGGTTGGGGAGGGGTTAGATAGGGTTATTAATCTAATAATTGACCTTATAATAATTAACACAATCAACCTTATAGGAATTAGAGTAGCTGGCTAATCTCTAGACTCCTATAAACTCCTAGACCAATTAAATACCTATATTTATTAATGCCCTAAACCAGCATACCTATAATAACTCCCTTAGGTTAAATTTACCTAATCCTTAAACTCCTATAAACTCCTGCAAACTCCTAGGCCAATTAAATGCCTATGTTTCTATTTAACTAGGCTAACTAATCCGCACAAACTTGTGCATAAACCTATGCATAACCTTTTATATGAACTTTTATATATAAGGCAACAAAAGAACCCAGCAACTATATTTAACCACTATCTACCTATACTACTTACTAGGCAACTCTGGGGCTTCTATAACGCCTTATAGTTAGGCCCACACTAAATGGTGCCATTATTTGGGATTACCCCTCAGATTAACATAGCTGGATTGAAGCTTGTCTATAAAGGATGCCTTATAGTTTAGCCTGTACCGGATAGTATTATCATCTGGGTTTTACCCCTTAGATTAACGCAGCTAGATTAAAGCTTATCTACAAAGAACATGCTATAAAAGCCGCCACTTTAGCGCACCGGAGTGCTAGAAAGCAACGCCAACCCCCCCTCCCCCTCCCCCTCCCCCTTACACTATAATGCCACTACTGCTAGGACCTAGTAGTGGACCACTAGACGGCTTATACGCCGCCAAAGACCTTAGCCTAGGAGGTGGGGGCGAAGGATCCTTAGGGTCCTTACGCTTACGCTTTAAGAGGCTACACCCGCTAGAACGGGCTGCCACTCGGTAGTAAGCGCAGGTGTCCCTAGGCCTGCTCACCTACTGCGCACCCTTTTTAGAGTACACCCAATACTCCTTACCTGAGGCTTGGCAGGCAGTGCACCGCTTACTACCTACTAACTCCACCCCCAACTCCGTCTCCATTATCCAGCCAATATGGCCCCAGTCTCTCCACTTATTTAGCCCCATAGCCGCCAACCCCGCCACCAACTATAACCACCATTTACCTTAGGCGATGGGGGCGTACGCGGCAGTTACCTTACCGTAGGGGGCCCAAGCCCACAGCAGGCGGATAGGGTTAGCGCGCTAGGCGAGGGCAAACCCGGCGGCAGTAAGGGCTAGTAGCAGGAGGGCTGGCAATAGGGGGAGGGCCAGGGTGGGAGCAAGGGCTAGGGCAGGAGCAGGAGCAGGAGCCGGAGCCGGGGCTAGTAATAGTAATGGTAATGGTAGTAGTGGTCTATAAACATATGTAAGCTAAGTACATACTATACAGTTATTAATACTTACGGCTCCTCTCCTAACTCCCCACCGCCAAACCATTCATCCTCATTGTCGTCGTCGTCGTCGTCGTCGTCGTTGTCGGCGGCGGCGGCGGCCGGCGGCGGCGGCAGCGCTGGCGGCGGTGCTGCTGTTGCTATTGCTGCTGTTGCTACTGCTAGGAGGGAAGGGCGGCGGCAAGGGCGAGGGCAAGGGCGCCTGTTAAAACCAGTTAGTTATATCTTACAGTTAGTGGTTAGAGTTCTAATACTGACCATGTCTTAACCCAAATTCTACTAGACCAAAGCTGGCAATAACAAAGGAGGGCTGCAGCCCATAGTGTTCTCTCCTTATTGAGGAGGACATTAGGGGGGTGCGCATGCACCTAGAGAGTAGGAGGAGACATTTTAAAAGCTTTTTATTAAAAGCTTTAATGGAAGATAGTTAATAGGTATAAGTGCAAAGAACAATTTTAAAGTAGTTAAAGATATTATTAAACAAAATTAGAATTTTAATTTATATTTACTTTAATATTCTTAATCTTCTAAACTACTATAAACTCCTAGGCCAATTAAAATAACATACTATCTCCTGTAAACTTCTGGAAACTCCTAGGCCAATAAAAATAATATACTATCTCCTATAAACTCCTATAAACTCCTAGGCCAATTAAATATATTTTATATATTAATACAAAAGTTCTCTAGACCCTTTGGAGTTGCTTGCCTTATACGCCCTCTCTTTAAAATAGGTGTAAAGGTTAGTATTTTATTAGCATTTAAATCTCTCTCTACTAATGGTAATTAATATATTAATAGGGTAGTAGGCTCCATACTTTCACGCCTCTGCCTTTGTCTTTTTTGACTAGGAGTAGCGCTTTTCTATATATCTAATACATTAACAACTGGCTGCTGGATATTCAACCGGCTACTATTAGGGCTATGCCTAGCAACATTTGCTCCTAAAGTGCGAGCTTGTTTAAGCTGTCTTATAGCACGCTAAATACCTTCTGGTATACCATTAGGTGGAACAGGTAAGGTTAGTAATGGCAATACTAGCGTACTAATAACTCTGTTAACCCATTCTTCTAGTTATAAGATTAACGGTGGTATACCAACTCTCGCTATATCTAACGACGTACGCTTATTTGCTCTGGCTGTCTTAATTGTATATAACTATGCAGCCCCTAACACCTCTTGTCTTGCAACCTATGTGGCAAGAGTATCGTCCTTTTTATAAATGGTTGCGGCATAATTAGATGCACTGGTATGAGATTCCTAACTATGCTGGCCTTATAGCTGCTATAGCTGCTATTATTACTTTCTTGCATATCTTATATCCTTTATCTTAGTATATAAATTGTTAACCTCCTTAACAAAGTACTGAAGTTGCTCTACTAACAGTTGCCTAGATTTCTCTCTATAAGGCTATATCTAAAGTAAAGGAGCTTTAGCACAGAGATAATTAAAGGTTAGTATATCCCAAAAGTCCAGTCCTAGTTTATACGTATACGCAAGCTGCTAGCAGTATATTGTATATATATACGTAGATGGCGGCATAGGGATGCGCTTATATATACTGCTATATAATGCTTCTGCCTATATAGTTGCCTATTTATTAATAAGAGTTAGGGTAAGATAGGCTTGCGTACCATTTCTTGGCTAAGTAATTGGCTGTAGGATATTTAGAGCCTAAGTAAGAGTTGGAAGTAGTGCTGGATTATAATAACTGCAATATTAATCTAGCAGTACGTGGGTAACCTAAATTTATAGTAGTAACTTATCCTTATCAAGGTAAGTTAGAAAGGCCTTTTAATGGCATATACCGTTAATCATTTTCATCTATATAGCTGATAGCCTAGCGTAACAAGATATTTCTGCCTTGCTCTAAAATCTAGTTATAGCTTTATTAACAGGAGCAGGAGCCTGGCTTAAAGCTAATATCTAAAAGGAAACACTTTCCATATCACTTATGTCGCTAGGCGTATAGCCGTTGGCTAGTTAACTACGTGCTATTACTTAATTAGCTAGTAGTTAATTCTAATATAGCCTATAAGTGGTCTTCTAAGGTGCGTCTAGTTATAACTATAGCTGTTTAATTTCTGGTCTATTAACACCTATATTGAAGGCCCAATACAGTAAAAATATGTAACCCTTGCTAGTCTAACTGTAGCCCTATCTACCGCGACTAAGACGCTGCTAATAATCTGTAAGACTCTTTATAATTGGAAACTTCTAAAGCGCTATCTATTTAATATCTAGGACATTAATACCCATGCCAAGAGAGGTTGTTGCCACCATAATCCTTATAGATGATAAGGATTTCTTAAACTCTTTATATTAAGTAGTACGATTATACTCTTAAATATATGCAGTATATACCTAAACCATATTAATAATGCAACGAGCTTTACCATTAGCATTAGTAGTATACTGTTTATTAGGTGTAAAGGTTAAAGTCTTTGCAAGGAGTGCTCTTTGGAAGTATGCTGCTGCTTCCTAGACGGACCGACGACCGTCTATAAAAACAATTGTCTTTAGTATTTGCTCCGGGACTGCGGTATCTAAATCTATACATATGTCTAATAGGAAGTATAGTGCGTCCTATAAATCTACCTTGCCTTTACTAAGCGGCACTATGTAGATTAAGATATCGGGGCGATCTATAGAAGTCCTAATAACCTTAGTCTGGTATATGTAATTACTAATAGAGCAAAAACCAGCGTTACTAAGAACTAGTTATTCTGCCTCCTTATTAAGTATAGCAAAACAACTAAACTAAACTATATCCTAATAAAGTATTGTCCGTAGCTCGCCTAATATTATAAATGTTGGTTGGAACGATTCCCATTGCTTTACTAGATAACACTTATTAATTATAATGAGTCCAATCCTAGCCTATAGTTCTGGGCTCTTTAACGCATCCCAGAAAGACTTTAATAAGGCCTACTTAGGACTAAGAAGTACGTATATATATACATCATCCTTTACTTTTTTAATTAGGGCCCTATCTGGGCTCCTACTCTTAGCAGTAATAAGGTACAGATTAGAACCATTAAGCTTCTAGATGTTATCTAACTATTTATTACTAAGCTTACTTAGTAGGACTAACTAAATAGTAATCTTGCCCGTTAAGATTAAAAAAGTATAAAAAATAAGACTCTTTCTAAAACCCGTGCGTGTAATAAGAAGTATATTACTAAAACCAAATATTAGATGTCTTAAGGTGCGTATCTATTTAAAATAAGGGGTTTAAGGGCGGCCTCCTAGGTTTATATGCTGGAGTATTTATTTAAGACATACTTTTAAAACGGCTATCTATGACAGAACATTTTCCTTACGCTAAGCTTCCTTAATAATAGATAGCAATTCTTCTAGGTCCATTAAACTAATTGCTGTAATATAACCTAGTTATAGTGTTGGGCGCAAATAAACCTCTGCCCCGCCCGCCCTAGTTTTCCGCCGACCCTTGTACTATTTCTTCCTATAATTGCGATTTTATTTAGGCATCTAATTGGCCTAAAAGTTTATAGGAGTTTGTAGGAATTTACAGGAGTTTATAGGAGTTAAAAAGAATATAAATTAGCTGTACTCTAATTAGTAACAGGTGGATATAGAAGAGTAACACTAGCAACGCGCCTTAGGGTTTTGTATATGAGCGATCTGACTGGCTTAGGAGTTTGTAGAAGTTTGCAGGAGTTTATAGGAGGTTATAGCCGGCAATAAAAATAGATGTGATATGGTTGCGATATGGATGGTAGTAGAAGGAACAGTTTATAGGTATTGCGAAGATTCCTTTCAAAAACGTGGTTAAGGTTTTGCATAATATATCTTATACCTTTAACTGCGTTATAATTAGCCTTTATATATATAGAATTAAAGATTATTACCTTAAGATTAAAATGTATTGAATAAAGCATTAATAATTGTTAGTGGGGCCTTGGTAGAGCTAGTTGAAGTTAAAATACGCGATCTAAAACATTTATTTCGTACCAAAGCGAGGCCTATAAGCTCTTAGACGCTTTGTAGAAGATTTTATTAGGTGACAGGGGTACGCAGGGGGCTGAAATTAGTGCGCTGTTCTAATTGGTCCAGGAGTTAGCAGGAGTTGGTAGGAGTTAGGGCGCTATTCTAATTGGCTTAGGAGTTTGCAGGCGTTTTAGGGGTCTATACGTTATCCCGTGTCACGGAACAAATCTTTTGCGGAGCGTCTGATTTATAAGATAAACTTATGCTAATTATAGACGAAGAGAACGGTAGATATGCTAAATAAGAGTTTTGCACGAAACCGTTTTCGCTAGAGTTATTTACGTGCTAAGATAATTTAGGCGTAGCGTAAGGATGTTGTATGGTCCGCACTTAGGAAAAGTGAGGTCTATAAAAACCGGAAACCGATTTTGCGAGTGGCTATACTAACTTGTAAAGTAATAAGTCTAGCCTTTTCGCTTTTAGCAAATACTTAAATGACAAATACTGCTAATACAATTCCGGTACATGCTGTGAGAATGTATACTGATTTGATTTATTATAACATTACTAGGAGGGAACTCAATCTACAAGGGGGTAACACGAACGGGTCAGACGGCCCTCCCTGCTAGTGTGCTAGCAGAATAATACAGCCCAACTATTTTGCAAAGGTTCGCTTATTTTGATAACATATTAACTTAGGTGGCCTTTACGTAATAATCGCGTATAGATTTACATAATTGATCACGTAATATATATTAACAATAACGTGTTTCATCACCGAGTGTCCGACACCACTGAGTGTCCGACGTCAAAACGCACCAAAAATTGAGAAATTCATACCTTAATATCTTAACAACCACTTAATAATAAATTCCAATGATTTATATTTAGACTTTTATATACACTTTACAGCTTCTATTAAAGTTACATAGTAGTTAGTTAAGTAGTTTTTAAGATATTAAATTTGGGGGCCAAAATAAGGCCAAATTTTTATATCTTAATAACCACTAAACCAATTACTATGCAATTTTAATAGAAGCTGCAAAGCGTATATAAAAGTCTAAATCTAAATTATTAGAATTTATTATTAAGTGGTTGTTAAGATATTAAAGTATGAATTTCCTAAATTTTGGTGTATTTTGACGTCGGACACTCGGTGGTGTCGGACAAGGGACTGCTTTCTATAAGGATAAAGACGGTAATAGGATTAAAGTCTTTATTAAGAGCTGAATTATAGTTAATATGGCATATTTCCGGCAAATTAACCCTAATTATGCTAGACTATAAATTAACAAGTCGCCAGAAACGCTAGACTTATAGGCTATTATTAATTTTATAGGAAGCTTAAATAAAAGGAAAAACTAAATTAAGAAGATAGATTTAGATCTAACTAAAATAAAGAATTAGGATTTCCTAATTAGTAGCCTAACTATGCTAGGTTTTAGTCTGGGTAATAAGCTCTAGCATATGTTATCTTTACTTATATATAAGCGGCATTTACTAACGTGTTATAGTTAAGTTTGTAGTTGCTAATATTAGTAATATTATATGGAACCCTTCTTTCTTTAATAACCTTAGGATTCCTACTTAGTAGAAGGAGATTATTTAAGCTCTTAGTAAAACCTACTTATCTTAGAACTTTTACCCTATCTTAAATAACTTTGTATTAGGTAAAGGGCGCGGACTTGTTACCCTTCTATAGTATATTACTATACCCTCTCTTATAATTACGGCTCTTTCTAACTAAGTAGATCTCTGCTGGAGAATTAGGCACGACTATGGATATACTTAAGAAGAGGCTTTCTTATATCTTTAAGATAGTAACTTACTGGAAAGCCACTCTGCTCCTTAATAAGGCGGACGTGTTTGTGGAATAGTGTGCTACTAGTAATATTTATCACAATGCCCTTATTTGTATATTCTTACGTAAGCTTAAATACTATAAAGAAATCTTGTTTCTTATAACTAACTAGGTAAAGATGATTAATAAAGCTATTATAAGCAGAATACACCTCGCGCTCTAGTATGGTCCATTAGATTAGAACGCTTAAGAGGTAGTTTAAAGGAGTTTCCTTAATAAGGCGAGCATAACGAAAGGAGCTGCAGATTTTATGGAAAAGGACCTTAATATTCTGGTAGGGAAGGATCTTAATGGCTAAGAGGTAAGAGGCTTTATGTTTATGGTAAAGCCGAGCTAATTAATTTTCCGATCTAGATTAAAAATGCTGTTTTTATAGCTTAAGTATTGGCTAGCTATAAAGAAACGTAAGTGTCCTTATTATATCTAGAATTTGCTATTAGTGCGAATATAGAATTTTAGCGTAATTTTATAGGAGGAGGCAAGTTTAATAATATACAGTCCTATGCTTAGCTCTCTTAAATTTACTAAGATATTGGGGGTCTATAGAATGCATACCTTTTTAGCGCGTAGGAAGATATATATTTAGGATTTAGCTATCTTTTTCTTTTCTTCTTTTTTCCTATTTATACTTGTTAATAGTTGGAGGTAGTATATTACTTAACTATACTATTTATTGGCTAGTAATATATATACATATATATCCTAATAACTTTACGTTATATAGCTTTAATGTAATATAGATATATAGCCTTAATCCCAAAACATAGAATCCAATATTACTGGATAGAGTTAGTTATGTAAGCGGGTTTCTATTAAAAATAAGATAAAGAAACTAGAACTTTATTATTTTCCTAGATATACTATCTATACGGGATAGCGTAGAAAATAAGAAAAGAAAAGCTGGTAATTTTAAACAGTTTTAAATAAAGTTCTATACGGGATAGAAAATAATAAAAGTATTATTTTTTTAGCTACTTTTCCCATATAGGAGGATATTAAAAGAGGTATTTAAAAGCTAGATATAAAAAGAGAATTTTAGTAGAAATCCTATATAAAACATTATCTTTTATAAATATATTTTTAAAATGGAACACAAATTCCAGTTTCTATAAGATTTTTTATTAAATTATTCCGCATAGTATATTATAGGAAATGGGATATAAAATCTAGGTAATTAAATTTTAATATAGGATTAAAATATAGTAGATTATTATATTTATAGCTATTTATACTATACGGATAAAATTAAAAACTATATAGGCGAATTGCTGGTGGATCTAGAAATAGGAGAATGGAAGCTATAGGGTATTAGTTCCCGTGCAGGAGAGGAAAACGTGGCTATTAGCTCCCATAGGGGAGTAAAAGCCGCAGGGGATTGGTTTCTATAGGGCAGTGGAATATATAGGCATTAGCACCTATAGGGGATTTATTAGCGTAGGGGATTTGTTACTATAGGGGATTTATTACCATAGGGAAGTAGATCCTATAGGGGAGTGGATCCTATAGGGGATTTGTTAAAGTAGGGGACTAAATCCTATAGGGGATTTATTAGAGTAGGGGACTGGTTCCTATAGGGCGGTAAAATACGTGGGCATTAGCTTCTGTAGGGGATTTATTTAAATAGGGGATTAGTTAGAGTAGGGGATTAGTTAAAGTAAGGGATTAATTTTTCTATAGCCTTTACTTAGGCGGTATAAGGCAGCTTCTAATAGGCTAGAGAGTAGATTGCGTATTTTATAGAAATATAAAGCCTATATAGGATAGTAGGGTATAGGGACCTAATAATCTAGCAGAAGATTAGGTTATCTACTTTTCTAGGTTTATTTAGCCTAGGCAACTCGCCCTACGCTATTTTATATGCGTTTTAACTAAAGGTTGCTACCTAGCCTTAGCTGCCTAAATCTCTGCAAAACTTTACTTATGTAGTGGAAGAGTAATAAAATATTATTCTATTTACTCTATAAGCACCTTTAGATCTTTCCTTGCTTCCTAAAGCACCTCCTTTATTTAAGAAGGAAGTTTTTTATTATTTCCCTTTTGCCTCCTACCGCCTAGAAATACTACCTTCCGTAATCTATTAACCTAAGGGATTAGTGGCTAATAGTATAGTAAAAAGTTATTATCTACACTCTTAAGAAAATCCCCTTTATTATCTATAATACTCTTTTTTAAACCTACTAACTTTCTATTACTTTTGTAGTTCTAATACTTGAACTTTATTAGCCTAATATTTTTACTTAGCCCATTATAGTAAATGCAGATCTAGAATAGCACCTAAAAGAATAACTTAAAATTATGCTAAGCTAAGTATATCTCGCCTAGGAGCACTCTAATTGCTATAAATACTCTTATGCTAGTCTTATCCTGCGCTCCTAAAGGCCCTTTCTACTGCTCTTTAATTGCAAGATTGAAGTTAATTAAGAATGCCGGCTAAAAAGGATTGTTGTCTTCCTTATTTATTATAAGGTTGCCTGTTAAAATGTTGTATTAGATAATGCTAGCCCGCGTATATAAAGACTTATATCCTTTAATGCTACCCTTTAGTGCAGTAAGTATTGTAGCCCAAGAGCTTGCCTTGTAAAGAGGCTTCCTATAGTTACTAGTAATAACGCATCAGTGCACACAATTCTATATAGTAGGGCGCTTAGTTGGAGAGGTTAAATACAGGTGTTTACTAGGTAGTAATAGGGCACTATAGCTAGAAGACCTCTTTCTGCTAAAACTTTAACCTTTTTTTATACTTCCTTGCACTCTAGCTAGTCTTAGAGGCATTATTAGGCCTTCTGGCTTGTAGTTTATTGCTTTTATAATATCTAGCCCCTTATAGATATTAAAGATGTTATTATCTTGTCTACTTATATAAATAGTCTTATAGTAATAGTACCTGGCTATATTAACCACTCCCTTCTTTAATATCTTATACAGCAGTTTGCTTTCTTCCTCGCGCTCTAGGTACTGCTATAAGTCTTTAATAATAAGGGGTATCTTAGGTGTCCCCTTACGGTATACTTTCTAGCAAGTAGTTACTTAACCGGCGATATAGCGTGCCCGCTTTATAGGTTTATTAAGGATAAGACACTTAATTTAATTATTGCATACAATCTTAATATATCGCTTGCCGTCTAATATTAGAATAGTAGGGTCGAACCTAAGCTGCTCCTTATTTATTTAGAGAAATCCTAGTATTATTAAGGTAAATTATAGTCCGTCTTTATTAATATTGAATGGTGATGATGCGATGCCTTCTACCTAGTTATACTCCTATAGACGCATAATAGATCTATAGAGAGTAAAGCCTAGAACAAAGCAATAAGTGTCCTAAGTAGTAAAGACTTCTCTTATATATTTCCCTAAATTGAACCATGCCTTTAAAGCTATATTAGTGTTTAGATTACTCTTTAGCTCTCCTAGTATAAGTATATATAACTAATAGCATTAGGAGCTTTCGCCGGCTATTAGATTATCCATAAAGCCAATATTTAGCTTTTGGTCGGCTGTAGATCCTTATAAGGGCTATTAAGTATGCTCCACTAGTCTTTATTATGCCTTTAGAACGAACCTATAGTCCTTTATAAAGTCTAGAAATGATATAATCAGCTTATTAAACCACTTTAGGACTCTATGTTCTTTTACGCCTTTAGGCCAATTATGCCAGCCGCCCTTAGCGTATAGTAGATTGTCCCCTTCCTTGCATTTCTTAAAAATGGCGGCACTTGCCTCTTTAAGACCTTCTACTCCCCTAAAGAGTGCTTTATATAAGCCAGGAATCCCTATATAAAGAGGGCCTAGCTCCTCCTTTAGAACATTATCTATATATTTCCTATATTTGGACAAGTTAGCGAAGCTACTTATATTGCGTATATTTAGGGTTTAAACGTAGAATAGTAGCAGTTAGAAAGGGGGCGTGGACTCTATAATAGTAGCGTACACCTTTTCCCAGATAACTTCGTCAGGTTTAATCCAAAGGATTATATTTAGAAGAGGTAGGAACTGTTTAATATTAAAGCTGTTAGAATTAACCGCTGAATTAAGTCTTAATAGATTACCAAAAAGGCTTTTATTGGCGCCGTTAGATGGCAATAAATAAGAAGCGGAAAGGCTCTGCAGAGCGAGTATTAGATTAAGTAAAATATCCTTTAGTTTTATAAGTGTTAGATAGAACTTATACTAGGTAAATTAACAGTTACCTTTATTACTTATCTAACGCAATGTATTTAAAGAGTTAGAGATACCTAGATCCTTATAAGTTGAGTTAAATAAATTATAAAAACCATTTAGTCCCTCTCTAATGGGTTTTATTTTGATTATCTCTAATTTAGAGAGATTTGCCATTGCAGGAAAACGCGCCAAGCTATATTAGGAGGGCCGACGTGGCAGGCGGGTAGGTAGGCGATAAGGGGAGATTAAAGAGGTAGTTGGTATAATGGCAGAGATATAAGCAAGTATAGGGAGGTTAAGGACACGTTAGGTACGTCTTACAATAAGGAAATAACTAGGGGGAAAAGTGTGAGGAAGGAAGCAAGGTGTAAGAGAGAGAGAGAGAGAGATTTATTTAACATCCGTAGTGGCCGCTAGGCTATTAGACCGTGCCTTCCTAGTAGCGCGCAGCGGCCTTAGCTGTGCCTATATACTATAACGGAATATACCTTTCTAGGCTAGCCCTAGGTTAAACTACACTCTACTTCTCTATAAAGTATTTAGGTTCCCTAAGGTTCCCTTTATCTAGAGAGAAATATAACTTGTCTAGTACCCATTTCCAATATTAAATAAAAAGTAGGAGTAAGAAATTCCTATCCTGCTTATTCTTTACTAACGCCTAAAACCTAAATTAGATTTCTATATCTTTATTCTATAGTTTACCTTTAGATCCCTATTTAGCTTATTTAGTAATACTTTATTTCCTCTAACTATTTAGCTAGAGTCTTTAGGCCCCTTATATATAGATATATAAATTTACTAAAGCTAACCTTTCTCTTTTTAATATGTTGGATAAGTCTATCTAACTTTCTGTTTACTTATGTGCAAAATAGTAGGTATTTCTTCGACTTTCTTAAACCGCATATACATTTAAGATAGGTGTTATAATGGAACCTTTTATAGTATTTCTAAAAGTTTCTATAACTAGATCTTAGGGCTATTAGATAGCCCGTAATTTCCCTATTCTTAATTACCGCGTGGGGGCTTTTAAACTCTAGTTTTAGTTCCTAGTAGGATCTAGGCCTTTATTCCTCCTACTCCTACTTAAGTCTCTCTTTCTTCCTTTTAAAGACGAACTTTTTTAGCCACCCCTATATAGTGTAGTATTTGTCTTTCCTTTTCTAGTCCGGTATTACCTATGCTGCCTTAGCGTAGTCTGGGCACTTCTATAGGTACTTAACCCCTTACTGCCTTATTATGGTTAAGTTCCTAACTTCTTAAGCTACTCTAGTGCTTATAGTTAGGACAGCCCTCCCTTTTCCTACTCGCGCAGCTCTAGGGTCTCTTATATAAACCATAAAGTTCTGTGTCCCTTTAGGGGCGTTCTTATACGCCTCCCTTATTACTATTATTGCTTTGTTTTCCCTTGTCGCCCTAGGGCCTAGGTGTACAGAGCCTTGTTTTACAATCCTCCCTATATAGTTTTAGATTATATATGTCCCTACTACACCTGCCGGTGTCTCTACTAATAGGATAAGCAAGGTGCGAGCGAATGCAGAAAGGATTAAAGATTGGGTATAGAAAAGTTAAGCTAATCTAATAAGGCTTAGACTAAGGCTTTACAGGGCTTAGTTAAATGCTAAGCCACAATAACCTAAAAGTGTGAGAAGGTAGCGTTTTCTAGTTATACCTATTGGTTTTAGTTTGTTCCACAATATATAAGGCTTTTATACAGCGAGGCTGGAGGGCCTAAGCGGGTTAACTATAGAGTTAGTTATATAAGCGCCCATAAACAATTATATGGCTGGTTTTAAAATAAGCTAAACCTAATATGCTAAATACAGATATAGTTAACCTCCTTTTATAGCAGTTAATTGACCTGTCCCTAAAAATAGGATTTAGTTTAGAACTAGATCTAGTTTTTAGAATTACACCCTTTTTATAATAGTTAATTGGCCTATATTCTAAACTGGAATCATTATCTAGCCTTTAGAATTGCAATTTAAGCTAGAACTAAAAATATTAGTCCTTGTACTTACTCTCTTAAACACCAAGACCATTTAAGCCATTTGGCTTAATATTGTGGCCACTTATAAAATCAGCTTCCCCTTCTAACCACGCCACTAAGATTTTGCCGTAGATTTTTTAGCAATTGTCTTACTAAACTAAGTTAAGCGTTAAATAATATGCGGTATTAAAGTACTTTTATTAACGTCCCCCACTGCGAAGCTGTATAAGTTATATTAACTTAGGACCGCCCCTACTCTACTATATAACCAAAAGATAACCGCTATTAGATTTCTAACTGGGTTTAATATAATAAACTACCTTAGCTCTAGACTTATAAGTATAGTATACCTAGACTCCTCCTTTAATACTATTATTAAATATTCTTACTAAGTAGAAGAAGAGCCCGCTATTAAAGTTAAAAGATAGATTTATAAGCGGTTTTAATAATATAGTAGGTATAAAGGTCTACTAAAGTTTTATAGTACCTTTAAATCCGGCATCTGGCTAGAATATACAAGCAAGAATAGACTCCGCCAATATATTTAAACCTATAAGATTTATACCAAGCAACGCCTTTAATAGGCTTAACAAGTCACTAGTGCGCTTACCTTTATTTATTTAATAAATATCATTTATACAAATCTAACGTGCGGCAATATTTCCTTAGATGATAACCTATATACAAAGCTCCTTAACTTTAGTAACTCCTTATTAGATAGCTCTAAGCTATCTATTATAGTAACTACAAGCTATAAATGTCCTAGAGCCAACCTAAAATTAACTTAAGTAGACCTATTTACCCTTAGCTCTACCCTATATAAAATCTAGATAGGCAAACCTCTATACTTTAAGCTTGGGCTTAAAGAGATAGAAATTACTAATTTATTTAAATAATCTAAGTTTCCTAAGACAAAAAGTCTAGGACTAATAGGCGATATTATTATAGGGTACTAGCAAGGCAGGTTTATAAGTGCAGATAGTATTCTTAAAGGTATACTACTTATTAATCTCCCTTAACTGTTATATACTAACGCCGTTTAGCTATTAACTTCTATAGTAGAACCTATCCCTTTACTCCTCCCCTCCTTAAGATAACTATTGCAGTTTTAGTTCTTAGCTTGCTTGTATTCCTTGCCTATAGATTAGCAAGGCGATAATAAATTAGGAGGACGGGGCTATATAATAAGCGTAAAGCGGGTATTTTCTAGGCTTTTTAGAACTGCTAAAGGTAATTATTTATCTATTCACCCCTTTAGCTGGTATAGGATTGTTGTAAGGGCTAGTCGCCGCACTGCTATTCTGGTAGTAATTGTATAATTATTTAGGGAAGGTGTGGTTCTGCTTATATTTAGAGTATAAGTAGGGGTTGTTAACGTAGGTATATATTTTGCTTAAGTTAAGGTATGTCTCTATACTTAGGGACGGACATTAGATAAGCTAAGTTAGTTATCTTATACCTAAGAGTATTGGCTACAATAGTATGCCCCTAGCTAGCTCTTAACGCTGATAACATAGAGCGCCTATATTGGTCAGCTAGGATATAGCATATATTAAGTATCTGCAGGTCACTAGATTTTGGAGATGCGATTACTATATATATTAGTAGCTGCCTAGAAAACCCCACTGGTCGATATATATTAATAGCGCGTTTTTAAACAAGGGTAGGAGGGTATAGTTAAATTCTATTAACTGCATAATAAGCTATTGCGTTGGATTAAGCCGCTCTAAGTACACTTTATAGGTTACTAATTTTAGCGCTAAATAAGAACTTATGGTATATATAAGGTTCCAAATAAAACCAGCATCTATTTATAAAGAGAGATAGAAATAGATTATATTTAAAGAGTTATTAGGGCCTTAAATTAGTTCTTAAGGGGGGCTCCCTTAGGGACTGGAACTATATATTAGTAGGGGGGGAGTACTTAGGTAGTCTCTTTAAGCAAACCTTATAAAACTTTATACTATACTTCTATACGATCTCTTCTAGGACCCCATATTAGTTATTAGCCTAAAGTGCGAAAATCTGCTATAGTATACACAAAAATTAGAGTCCGATTTATAAGCAATTATATAATAAAAAACTTAGAATTCTAATCTCTTTTAGATGGGGTGGTTCCTTTAGAACTTATAAGGGGGTAATATTAATGCCTTAGACGCCCCCCTGCTAGTATAAAAGAAAAATAAGCAAGCCCTAAGTAATATAGCAGGGCTAGGTTATTTTGTATATTATACTTATAGGGGGGGCGTCTAAGCTATTTATATTACCCCCTTATATAGCTAGTTCGGCTATACCAGCCCTCCTAATAGGGGGTATAGACTAATACACAGCTATATAACGTTACATTATTACTTTACTTTGCTCTACTTTACTTTATATACCTACCTACTTTACCTTACTTTATCTACCTTACTTTACTTTACTTACTTTTCTTCTCCCTGCTATTTAAGCCTTTCTATAGATGGCTCTATGGCTCCTACTCCTACGCTTATAAACTATACCAGCCTTATCACCGTGCTTAATAATAGGATTTGGAGGGTTTTAAGTAGATTCTCCCCCCTAGAAGATCTTAAGGAAAATAGGTTATTAAAGGCAGTAGCCGTTATTAGGGAGGACCCAGACACAATTATTAGTAATAATTACTATAAAAAAGCTAGAATGATTCTTATTAAGCTCTTATCTATTTCCCTTAAAGTCTTCTTTTTATGCGCTATTGGTACTACCCTAGATATACTTAGCAAACTACGCTAGAACCTACACGGTAAATAGGCATATACTATAACTACTAATATCTATACCAATGCTGTCTCTAATTCGTGGCGCACTATGGCCAAGCCAGAGGGCCTGGCTTAGGCGATTAAGCACTACGCCACTTAGCTCCTTATACTACTAGACTGGCCAAAGAGCCTAGACCAGAAAATAGAACGCTGCGACAATCTACCTTATAGGGTAATACTGCAGGGAGGGATGTCTTTAATAATGCCCCTATATAACCTACTAGATTTTTTAAAAGACAAATATATAAACGCACTAGTGTAGATTAACTGCCTATTTAATAAGTACTCTCTACCCTCTATTAAGTTTGGACCGGCGGAATAGGGTATAAGGATGGAGTTTAGCCTAGGCATTATAAAGGCGGTTATAAAGTATAGTATACAGAGGGAGGCCACCTATATTTAGCCAGCGGAATAAAGCTAGTAGTATATTTTATTACATTAATATAAGACGATACGTCGGCCTGCCTAGTGTTATACACCAGTTACTAGCATTTACGACAAGGAGGAAATGCTTATCCTTAAAATACTGCCCCATCTCTACGTTTTCCGTTTTAATATTACTATATATCTCGCCGCCTACCTACACTACGCCGTTCTCGCTATATACCCTAACTACTACGCCGTAGAGCTTCCGCCTCTGCGGTAGGCCCTTTTAAAGAGAGGAAAACTAACCTATCCCAACCTCCCAGTCTCTAAGTATTATAGGGTTGGTAGACAGGAACTAGCGTACTAATTATTAGTACTTTTGCAAGGGAAGGGGTGTATAGGGAATAGGGGTTTAAGATAAGACTTACCTTATCTTAGATTAGCTGCTAAAGCGCTATATTATCCTATGCAACGTTATTTATAACTAGCGTCTTTCTATTTATACTAGAATATAGAAGCGAATCTTATTAATAAAGTTTTAATAGCTACCGCTATAGGTCTATGGCCCTAAAGTAACTTAATTAGTTAGTAGTATTTTATATATATAGTAGTGAACCCCAAAGCGACTACAACCTCGTAAAGATTGGAAGTTTTAGACACGGTTTTACTAGCAAGACGGGCACTTTTTAAGAAGTCTTAACGGAAAGGCAACTACTTACATAGCTACCTATAGTAAACTTTTGCTCTGCTAAGTAGGGCGACTTATATACTAGACAGGTGCGATGCTAAGGGTGTAATTAGGTTGGTTAGGTAAAGTAAAGTAGAGTAAAGTACAGGAGAAGGAAAGTAGTAGCGTAGGGGGAAGGGGAGGCATATGCCGTACTATAGGGGATAGGAGAAGTAAAGTAAAGTATAAGTATATAAAGTGAAGTAAAGTGGAGTAAAAGTAAAGTAAGGTAGGGACCTATATTACTAATAAATTAGTAATGTCCAGCTTTAGCCTTATACGTTTTAGCTATAATAATAGACTAAGAAACCAGCTAGCAAAGGCCCTAAAGATTTAAAAATCCTTCTCTACTAGGTAGATTCTAAATTGTTAAGCTTAGACCCTACCTTTTATAGTACCTAGGATAAGGTATGTCCCTAGTATTAGCTTACCTTACTTTAGTAGGAGGTAAGACAACCATAATACGCTAAAGATGCCATATATAAACGTTCTATATCTTATACCTGCTAGAGGAAGCAAGATTAAGTAATTATAGTCTAGCAGTCTCTATATTATAAAACCGCCAGGAAGAGGTTCTATAATTAGCAGTTATATTTAAAAAGGTATATATTTCCCATAATATTCTAAAGCTTATATCCCTTATTAGAGTTTGCTGTAAGCACCCTATTTATTATTAAATATTAGACCACGCCTTTGCGTCCCTTATACCCACAAATGCCTTCGCTAGGCTAGCATTTAGCGACGTTTATAACACCCTTATATCTTAGCGCTAGAACAACTAAGTAGATAGCGCTTAAGCCGCCCTTTACTAAATACTTGTTAAGCCCAAGCAGATATACAATAATAAAATAGTTCGCCTTTAACGCGAGATAGAATACACTAAGTATAACACTAATAGCAAAGCGAGCAAAACCCTTATAGAGCTAGATACTAATATTAAGGAGCAGCTTTAAAAGCTTGGTATAGTCTAAGTTAGCTATTATTTGCTAGGGCTATAGTCTCCGCCAGCTATACCAGAGAGGGGATAGGCGGCGGAAAAGGGCCCCTTAGAAAACATGCCTATTAACCTACTTCTCTGCACTAGGTCTTTTATAAAATTATATAATATTAACCTCTAGAACCTCTATATGCGGTTTAACTTCTTTTCTAAAAGTAAGGGCCTCTATATTATAGGCTGCTCTAGGTCTCTATTAGCATAGCTAATAGTTAATAGCGACGCAGCTACGTGGTAGCCGTATCACTTAAACTAGTATAGTATAAAGATACTACTTAATAAGCTCAAATACCATTTCTAGTAGACGGAATTTGCTGCTAAAGATAACTTTAAGGAAGCGCGCAGACGCTATATAGCTCGCGCTCTTAGCGGGCCGGCGGCTGCTAATATTAATATTAAAATGCCAACCCTACTCCCTAATAAGAGAATAATGGGCAGGTGGACACTAGGAGATGCTCTAGGTACGGGCGGTTATAGAAGAGTATTCTTTACCTTAGATTAGTCAGCCAACGTAACCGCTATTAAAGTGGTAGAGCGGACTTCCCAAAATTATTATAGTGTAGATAAAGAGATTAAGACACTTTAGGAAGTAACTATTCTTATATAGAAGTTAGACAACAGTAAGCAAATTCTACGCATAGTAGAGGTAATCTACTTTAATAATAAGGAGTTCTCCTTTAAGACGGCCTTTAATAATATTACTATTGTCCTAAAGCCAATAACGCCCTAGACCTTTAGTAACTTAGTAAGGACTTAAAGTAAGGAGTAAGCCTCTTATATTCTTAAAATTATAGTTTAAGAGAATATAGCTAACGTATAAGCTTGACAGAGGGTATAAAGGCATAATAATAGAAGTAGTAACTGCATTCTATGCCGCACTGCTAGGTATTAAAGTTATATATAACGGACGCTGGCTATACCGCGACCTAAAGCCAACTAATATTAGCCTTATTGGCAAGCCACTCCATTTTATTTTGCTAGACATTAGCATATCTAGGCATATCTAGGTAGGTGGGTTATTACGGCCTAAGCTAGGCACAGTTAGCATAATTGGCTATCTTGCTCCCAAGCTTAAGCTAGAGGACTATAACCACTCTATTAATATCTGGTCTATAGGCATTATCTTATTTAAGCTAACGTATAACTATTACCTATAGAAGTTCTCTATTAACCTATAGCACAACGGTAAAGATAATAAGAAGCTGTACCTTTTTTTCCAGAAGAGTTATTAGAATGCTATTAACAAAATAGCTAAGGATTATAAGAGTGCGTACGCGTTACCAGCCAGAGGCTATATACATTATAAGTATTTTACGTTATAGAGCTTTAATGGCTTCTAGTAGTAGACGGGCTAATCTAAACTTACAGTTAGCGGTCTCTTTATTAAGATGGTAAGATACTAGTAGGCAGTAAATAACTATACGCAGCGCCCTAATATTAACGAGGTTCTCTAGCACTTAGCTTAGGGCCTACTACTACCTAAATCTCCGCAGGCAAAGAGATAACGGTTAGAGTATAGCCTTAAAAATAGGGGAGGTATAAGTAAGTGTTATTTAGAAAGCCGCCTAGCTGGCATGTTATAGTTATATAAGAGAGAGTGTAACTAACTACTAGTACTATACTGTTATTAACCTAAGATTAGACTTACTTACTACTGTCTTACTACTTTAGCTGCTTACCCCTATATACCTTACCATTTTAGCTACTTACCCTTATAATTCTTGCCACCTATCTCTATTCCCTATATCTTCCTTATATATATATATAGAGACTCTAGAGCTACGTTTAAAATTAAGTCGCTTATTTAATTCTCCTATACTTGTACTGTTATAGTTATGAGCCCAGCCTACCTACTATACTGTATCTAATCTGTATATTTAGCACTTACTAAGTAATTAATCTACTACCTTATTTAAGAAGTTACTACTTTTTCTACCTTTATAAGTGTTTTAAGCTTCTTCCGGATACCGCTCTTGTACTTATAATTACCTTTATTTACTAAACGGACGATTAAATATTGAATATATTAAATATATCAAATATCGATTAAATTAAACCTAACCGTATAAACCCAACCCGTAACGACCCTATATGGCGTCTAAGTAAGAGCCTAGCTAGTGTAATAACCTATATACAGAGCTAGAGCAAGATGCTAGAAGCACAAAGCTAAAAGAGTATAAAGTATAGAGCAATACGCCAGAGCACAAAGCCAGTAAAAGCCAGATGCATAAGCTAGCTTAAATATACTAATAGTAAGAGACAAGGATATTAGGTAGATATAAGGAAGGCACTAAACCAATAGTAGCTAGCAAAGCACCGTCGCAACTAAATAACTGTTTAAACGATTAGCTAGCGAACACTAAAATTTAATTAATTAATTAAACCAAGCCAGAGCCTTAATATAGGCCTATCGCTAAATCAAATTAAGGCCTTCTAGGAAGGCACTAATACTATATTAAACGGATGATTAAACCAAGCATACGAACCTAACTGACGACAACGACTGACCAATTAAATCAAAAGTTCGGAACGTCAAAATAAGGTTTTGCTAAGACGCTAACTGGACCCTTCTTGACCCTTTTAAATTGAGAACAAACCAAGAACAAACGACTAGTTATAATAGACGACTCCTATAATACTATAAGCTTGTAGGGCAAACTAGATACAAGGTAGGGTCCTAAAAGAACTAGATATAAGGTAATAAGCTAAATATAAGGCAGGACCTAGGGCTAAATACAAGGCTTATACTAGATAAATAATTATTAAAATAGTATAGAAGGATCTAGCACTACTATAACTTAGCTAGATACTAAATGGATAGTTACTAAACGATATTTAATTAAGAGCTTAAGACCCCATAGATAGGTACCTAATAAGAAAATATAATAGCAGATTAATGAAAAGCTTATAAAATATAAGAGACTTGCTACTACTATTAAGAAAGTATAAAAGGAGGCTTTCTAGAGGATGCCTATTACTGCTACTAATAAACAGATTATTAATATCTAATTTCCTTTTTAAAACATAGTCTCCTAAGAGACTGGGGAGGACACCTCTTTGAATACAGTCTCCTAAGAGGCTAGGGAGGATATATCTTTAAACACTATCTCCTAAGAGGCTAGAGAGGATATCTCTTTAAATGCAGCTTTATATCTAGAGATATAAAGCTAGGAAGATATAAAACCATTAAGCCCTAAACCCTTTTTTACTTCTATTTTAGTATAGCTTTTACCTTTATTTATTTTCTATAGCTTTAACTACACTATTAAATCTAGGGGGGTATATAACTAACTACTAGTACTATACTGTTATCAACCTAAGATTGGACTTGCTTACTACTATCTTACTACCTTAGCTACTTACCCCTATATATCTTACCATTTTAGCTGCTTACCCTTGTAATTCTTGCCACCTATCTTTATTCCCTGCATCTTCCTTATATATATATATAGAGACTCTAGAGCTATGTTTAAAATCAAGTCGCTTATTTAAATCTCCTATACTTGTACTATTATAGTAGCACTAGTATATATACCATATCTAGTGCTTATAGCAATTGAATTCCAGTTTCTCTTAATAATAATGCTGCTGCCCTATATTCTGTCGCTTCTAACTATAGTTAGGTATAGGGTTTGCCACCCCTTTATTATGCCCTATATATTAGATTATATAATAACGCATCCTTGCCGCGCCCGTGCTAACTTATGGATTATTTAAAGGCTTACCTCCCTACCTTTTTAACCTCTATCTAAAACAGCCCAACTCGTGACGTCCCTGTATATAGCCATCGCTGGCCATAACATCGCGGCCAAACAGCCTACCTACTACTACAGCTAGCCAAGATCTGCTTATTATAAGCCTACATCCTTTTAATTTAGTTTCGTATTACGGCCTATTAAACTAACAGCAGCACGAACTTATAGGACTGCCTCAACATTGTTGCTACTTAAGGTGCCTATTTCGTTTCTTACGCGGGTATACCGGTATCCTAGGAAGCCTATAATAACCAATTCGCTGCCGCACTTAAATAGCACCTTAATACTGTTATTACCGAACAGATATATAGAAGTATTATATATTATAGCGCCGCCAACAAATAGCCTATGGGGCACATGCTACTGGAGGTTAAAGAGAAGTATAAGGCCAAATTAAAGGCGCAGGAAGAGTTTAAGGGGGCTACCTCTAATAGTAGCAGCGATAATAATAACGACGATAAAGATAAAGGTGGTAATAATATTAACGCTAAAGTTAGTCTAGGGAAACTAGTAGCAGTACTAGACTAGCCCTAGAGGCTATAGAGGCTATGCTAAGTAGACTGGCCCTAGAGGCTATAGAGGCTATACTAAGTAGACTGGCTTCTAATACCACCGCTATCCACCAAAAGCCCTCTGGCCACACTATATAGGAGGAAGCGGCGGAGGATATCCAGAGAAGGCAAGGAGGAGAAAGAGCGCCCTACTAAGAAGTATATTAGATTTGCCTAAGAAGTCTCCGCCGCTATAGAAGATGCTATGCCCAATATAGCACGTTAGAAGGGCCAGAAGCGGTAACAGACTCTTAATATAGGCGATAAAGAGGAGGGGGACAAGAAGCGGCTAAGTAAGGTATAAGTCACTACTACTTGCCCTAGTAGTATATGGCTGCAGAGACTATAACCACGGCTAAGATAACTAGCTAGTTAACAAAAAGACATTGCTCCCACTATAAGGACTATTTACTTAACTTAAGAACTTAAAACTAAGGCTTATTTAAACTCTTAGGGCTAAGACTAGAAGCATTTTAGAGTGGCTAGTACTAGTAAGGTTATAGAGTGTCTTTATAAGAAAGTAAGGAGGGATTTCCTTAAAGAATACTATGCTTAATATAGGTCTAGTTAAAGAATATAAAGGCCTTTTATATCCTACTCCTCTCTACCACTTGGCTAATGGGAGAGCTAATAGTAGGCTCCGCTTTAACTATGCCTTAAAAGTTAAGCCAATTTACTAACTTAGGGATACTAGCACAGCATTATAAATGCACTATAATATAGCTATAATAGGAGCATAATCCTTCCCTATCCACACCCCACTTTGCTGTGCCTCTATAGGAGGGTTATATTAAACGGCAAGGGCTAATATTAACCCCTTTCTTTTAATTATTCTAAGATAGTAATATAGAGGCAGCCAGTTAAGCGTTGCTTTATATAGCAATGCCTATCTAGTTACGTGGCTTTACTTAAGCCCTATTATACGCCTTAATATAACTTCCTATTGCCTTAATAAATTAATAGCTAACGAGCCTGGCCTAAGGTTAAGATAAGGTAAACAGGCAACTTAGCTTTTAGACAGCCCCAACAGTGCAAGGTTTAGAGGTGTTTATATAAAGTTATAAACTAGAACTAGAAGCTAATAATAACCCCCTAATAACGCCTTACCTAGTAGAAATAGTATTATATAATCCACTCCTAACGCCTACCCTTTATGGAGCTGGACACTGCTTAAGTAGTAGACTTATCTTAGCTAGTTAACCTTATATATTTACTCCCTATCTATAGCAAAGGAGCTGTTAGTGCGTTATAGGGTAGTTTAATTAGTATTCTAGCTAAGCCCTTTATAAGCGCTCCGCCTTATATAGGCGGTATAACAACTCTTATTAATCTGCCTTGCGTTAATAGAGGACTCTGCGTATTATATATAGCGGCTATTTGTCTATTCCAGTATAGTGGGGTAGGGTGGTTAGGTTACGCAAGGGGGCTTAGACTTATAGCTACGCTTATAGGGCTATTTACCAGATCTAGTTTTTGGGATTATAATTTAAGCTAAAACCTAGAATTGGGATATAGTTTTTAAAATTAAAATATAGTCTTTAGAATTGGATCTAGTTTTTAAAACAAGATTTTGTTTTTAGTTAAAACTTAGGCTAATATTAAGGGGTAGATCCTATATTTATTTTTAACATTCCTACCCTATTAATATAAAATTTAGAGTTAACTCGCACCCTAGAATGGGAGGATATCTAGATTTAAAAGGCGGTAAGCTAAAATAGTTAATTTCTTAGTAGTAAAGACTTTTAAAATGTACCTCTATACTATAAGCGAGTCTCTCTAACTTTAATCCAATATACAAAAACTTGTTCCTTTACACGCAAACAATAACAAGATATTCTTAATATAGAAGCAACTAGATAGAAACAAAATACTAAGCTAAAGAAATCCTAATTAACGCCTTAATTCTCAATAAATGCTAAAAGATAAAAATGTAATTATAAATATCTTTCCCTATAAGAAATCTCTTATACCTTAGACCTCTTAGAATCTCTATCTATAGTAGAATCCACCTTTCTCTTATATACCCTTCTCCTTAATATCTCTTCTAATAAATCCTTTAATGCCTTTCCTAGTTGATCTCCTTACTTATACGGTTTGCTCCTCTTGGCTATCTCTATTATAATATCTTTAAGTGGTTTATATATCTCAGTATAACAGCGAAAGAGATGGGATTCTCAGCATAATATAATACAAGTCTCTTTAGTAGTATATCTATGGCTAAAACCTAAGTAGAATACTAGCATACTACTGCAATAGAGCTAAATATAAATACAAATGATTTATAACTAGGGCTTTAAAGACGTCTTAAGTCCTTTCTTATATAACAAGAAGGTAACCATAAGACGAGATACTTTAGTTATCTACACAAAATTATAGCATTGGAAATCGTTAATACTTTAAATAAGGGAGATGCAACTCTAAAAAACGTAATAAGATTAGCTAAGCTATTCTCTACTTACTCATTAGTATTGCTAAATAAATATAGGGGTCTTATAAATATACCTTAGGTTACTAGCAAAATGTATTTAAAAACCGCAACTATATCCACCAGTTAAGGCAAGTCTATCTTGGCCTTGCTATAGTTCTTTATTAGCTTAGGTAAGCTTACCTTTACTTTACCATGGCCTTCCAGTCCCTTAAGGTAATTGGGGTACATTTCTATATCCTCTTATGTATCGCCCTTTGTATTGTCATCGTTTTCATAAGAATTAACCTTATTAGGTGTTTAAGCAGGCGTATAAGGCATCTATTTTTGTATAGGGTTAGAAAGCTGCAATTATTTCTTCTCCCTACTAGCAGATGCTATATCTTTATTATTAATACGATTTTGGGATAATTTAAGGTTTCCAGCAAGTTAATAAACAGGTATATTATCTTCAGGGCAATAGCATATTATAATATTTCTATAAGCACTGGCTAAGGACCTATAGGTTATATTAGCAACGTATCTAAGCTTAGTTAAGGTAATATATATAATATCTAGTATTCCTATAAAGATCGTAAGGGGTATATAATCAAGAGTTTAGGTTTAAAGGTAAGTTAATTTAATGGCATATAAGAACTAGGAGCATAATGTTTATATTCTATTTCTCTCCCAGGGCGGAGTTAGGACAGAAGGCAGAAGGGAAAGGCAGAGTATACTAGCCGCCCTTTTCCACCCCATATGGTGTCTGTGGTATAATATTTAATGGCTATAATTACTCTTAGCTTACGTATTGTCTGCGCCCAAGACTATAGACGCCTAGAGTAATCTATAAGTAAGGTATTATTAGGAGTAGCTATTAGCTAAGCTATTACTAAATTTAAATAACTAACAATCCCTAATAGACGCCGCATACCTTAGCAGGGTTTAGAAGCGTTCGCATAAAGTTATAAACTAGAATTGGAAGTTAATAATAACCCCTAATAACGCCTCTCTTAGTAGAAATAGTATTATATAATCTACTTCCAACGCCTATCCTTCCTAGGGTAAGACACTGCCTAAGTAGTAGACTTATCCTAGCCAGTTAATCTCGTATATTAACCCCCTATCTGTAGCAAAGGAGCTGTTAGTGCCTACAGGGTAGTTTAATTGGTATTTTAGCTAAGCCCTTTATAAGCGCTCCGCCTTATATAGGCGGTAATTAACTCCTGTTAATCTGCCTTACGTTAGGGGAGATCTTTTACTTAAGGCGCTAAGTAGCTAGTACTTAGAGGTTTATAGACATATTCTATATCCTAATAGTATTAACCATAACTCCTTAAGTAGTATCCCGCAACCCTTAAGTACCTACAAGTGTACTATCCCTGAATTATTAGCTACTAGGTAGGCATTTATAGATAAAGAAACTAACTTTAGAGATAACAACAGCAACCTAGAGACGTGGACTAGTTGCAAAAGTAACTTTAGTAATAAGGATTAAGAATAGAACGCAGAGACATTATACAGCAAAGAAAATAGTTTCAGCACTAAAGATTAAGAAATAGAGGCAGACGGCAGTAAAGAGGTGTTAAGCGACGAGGCTATATAGGCGACAGTTAGATACAGTAACCTTAACTTTATAGTCTTAAATCTATAAGTAAAGAATAAAAATGCAAAGAAGAGTTCTAATAAAAGCTAGTAAATGGGTTAAAACTTTAGCCTCTCTTTATTTAGCCTATCACAAAATAAAATAATATTTTACTATTCCCACTAGAGTCTCTGCCTACTTGACTTATAGTAAGCTATAAAGCATTTGCAATAATCTATACTTTTACTTAAATGAATTTATTTACTACTTTAAAAGCGATAATAGAAGGCAAATCTATGCTAACAACCTAGAATTTTTTAAATTTCTTAGGGACCTAGGACGCATACCACCTTAGCAACTATTAGTTGTGTTTAAGACTACAGTACTTATAGATTTATATCTTAAGGATATAAATATGTTTTTTTATAGTGTTTTCTTTTTGTTTAAATCATTTCTCTACTTATAGTACATAGCGGTTGCTCATCTATTCCGGTATAGTAGGGAGGGGTGGTTAGGTTACGTAAGGGGGCTTAGACTTATAGCTACGCTTATAGGGCTGTTTATATGGGAACTTCTCCAAGTATGTATAAGGGGTCTTTATATAGGAACTTCTTTAATATTTCTAGATCTGGGACTCCTATATTTCTTTTTTTTATAGTTCTAGTATTTTCCTAATATTTGCTTCCTATTTACATACTAGGCGTTAATAGAGGGCGCTAGATTAGATTACCCTACTTATATAATTACTCTGCTTGCATAATTACTCTACTCGCATAATCGCCTAGCTTATACAATTACTTAGTTTGTATAATTACCTAGCTTATATAATTACTTAGCTTGTATAATTACCTAGTTCATACAATCGCCCAGCTTATATAATTACCCAGCTTGCACAATCACCCAGTTCATACAATCGCCTAGCTTGCACAATTACCTAGCTTATAGGATTGCCCAGCTCCTATAAGCACTATACTCGCACGGTTACCTAGCTTGTATAATTACCTAGCTTATAGGATTGCCTAGCTTCTACAAGTATCTAGCTCGCACAATTACCTAGTTCGCACAATTGCCCAGCTCGCATAATTGCCTAGCTTATAGGATTATCTAGCTCCTATAAGTATCCAACTTGTATAATTACCCAGTTCGCATAATCGCCTAGCTTATATAATCGCCTAGCTCGCAGGATTAAAGCCACGAAGTTATTAAACCCATTAATACCCTATTTACACGCTAGGCATTAATTAGAGGGCGCTAGGTTAGACTACTCTACTTATATAATTACCTAGCTTGTAGGATCCCCTAGCTTCTATAAGCCCCTAGTTTCTATAACCTCCTAGCTTATAGAACCAAAGCTACAGCTACTAAATCCGTTAAGATCCTAGCTATATATTTAGAGGACGCTACGCCTAACTACCTAGCTCGCTATTTTTATAGAATTCCTTAATTAATCAATAGTGCCTATTTGGAAAATATCCCCTGATGACTTTCTATAACAGAAATTTCTTATTACGCAATTTTACAAGGAGATTTACTTCCTCGACTATCTATACCGGCTCTTTAGCGCGAAGGATATAGCTATAATAGCGCTGATATACACCTAGTGTTCTCTCTGGTAGGGCTTTTATAATATTATCCTATAATAAAACTGCAAGTAACACCTAGCAACCTAGCTCTATAAGGATTTGATCTTTATAAGGTGTCTATATTTAAGACTAAGGCTCCTATAAGGCTTTATTTGCAACAACAATCTTTAAAAATATTAGTAAAGCCATTAGAAGTTATATCTAAGAAAAGAAACTAATTAGTAATTATAAGTAATCTAACATATTATTAAACCTAGCAAATATAAATAATATATAGCCTTAGTAGGATAAGGTATAAAACATATATAGTTAGGTATATCTCTAAAATTTAAGCTGGCAAATACAGTACCTATCTGGCAATATTTATAAACTAAACCCCCTCCTGCCTTAAAGAGTATATAATGGCCTTCTCTTCCTTTATCCATTTACTACTTGCTCTGGCATTAAGAAAAAGGCTGTAATATTTCTGCTTATAACCCAATATTAGTCTATTAACTTTAAACAAAATACTGTCCCAACTATTACCATTCTCAAAAGTCGTGTTTATTAACTAAAATTGTTTATTAATTAACTAATTCTTATATTCGGATACTAAGGGCTTATTGTTTATATAAGGGCCGGTCAAGTTATACTTTGTAAGGTATTAGTAGAGTCTTACTAGAAAAAGGCTAACAATGTAAACTAACAGTCTATATAGTTTTTGGAGGGCTAGGTTAATTAATATTAAGCAGCCAATTAGTATAAAATAGGTAATTAATACTAGTAGCTCTAGATTAACTATTATTAGTAAGACCCTTACTAGATACTAAACTAGTTACTCCCCTTAACTCCAAAGGGATAGATTCTATTAATATTAAAAATAATAGTAATAGATTATATTACTAAAGCGATTAATTAGAGTGCATCTTATATTAAAACTATAAGAGGTATAGCAGGAGCGTTAGCAGTAATTAGGAGGACATTTAGCGGAATATATCTATTTAATAGAGCACTAGGCGGCTAATAAATATAATAATACCACTGGCACGACTCCCCCTTAATATATAAGCACTGTAATTTTAAGAATTTTAGACGCATATACGTAAATTCACATTATAGTGCAAGCGGATTTATTTAAAGACTAGAGGATTAATTTTAATTATATGCCGAAATCTTAACTCTAAGCTAGATATAAATAACTACTATTAAAGGCTTATAATATTAACAGGTTAATATAGCTTCTATAAAAGAGCATTCTGCACGCCTTTCTCTTTAATATAGTCCTGTAAGTCTTGGAGATTCGCCTAGATTATAGTTTACAATTTAATTAGAATAAATACCATATAGGAGATATTAAACATACTTAGACTAGTAATGCGTTAAAGCAATTATATATTACCTTAGAGAAAGCAGATGTATAGATAATATCCTATAATTTTTGCCCTCTAGTTCTTCTATAAAGAAGACTAAGGAAATCCCATAGAGACTTAGGGAACGATTAAATTATGCTATAAGAGAGTAACTTCGTAGTCCTTTTATCTAGGCAAGTGCTAAGAATTTCACTTAGTATTATATTATTAACTATTTAGGGGACTCGTTGGTGCATATATATAGGATCTACTGGACCCCTTTGCTAGTTATTTAGGCCTGTAATAATTTAATTAGTTAATAGACTGGTACTAGGACGCTTAAAACTATCTAACTTTAAAAATACTATTTCCTAACTTTATAAGCTCTCTATAGACTAACTAATCCTAGTAATAGGAGACGCCTTTTCTAAATCCAGCTCGACAGATTACGGGGTACTTAGTTGTTAATAAAGCTTAGTAATTAATATACTATATCTAGAATCTTAATCCTAACTTTAAGCGGCTATTAAAGTGCTAATAATTAATATAAGAGGCAGGTAAGTATAATACATTAAAAAACTAATAGTTGGCGTAATCTAGTAAGTTGCGGCTTTAACAAGTAAGCTAATAGTTAAATAAGCATCCATATTAAAGAGTAAAGAGCGGCCGTAAATGGTTAGCGGAAATAGAACAAACTAGGGAATGGTTTAAAAGGAGCGGTAAAAATAGTAAAGCAGGGTAGTAATAAATAGAAGATATAAAAGACGCGTTAAGGCAACCAGTAGAGTAGACAATAAAGGCAATTATACATCCCTAGCGTAACAGGGCGGAAATTAATTCTATATATTAGGTATTTCTGTGGCCTTTTTTAGATAGCATCCTTGGATCTATTAAGGCGTCTTACTCTTTAGCTTCTTAAGGAAGAAATCATCACAAATTATATATCCTACACGTTAGTTAGAAAAGGAATCCTCTAATAGCATTAAGGCTTATAGCCTTCTGCAACAGAACAAGCTATATTACTAAATATTTCATATCGCACGCCTAATTAAGTTTGCGACTTATATTACCTCCTATCTTACCTAGAAGAGAGATTTAATTTTTAACTACGCATTATAAGCAAAAGCAATATAGTTTAGAAGTTAATAATTGCCACTACATTAGCGCAGCTCCAATAAGGCCTTACGCCAATTATATTGCTTTAATTAAATATTACGCACTTAATTAAAGCGATGCAGTTTAGAGGCTAATAAGCCACTATATTAGCGCAGCTCCGATAAGGGCCTTGCGCCAATTATATCACTTTAATTAAATGTTGCGCACTTAATTAAAGTAATATATTGGCGTAAGACTCTTCTAAGTCTTAGGGGCTAGAGGTACGCTAGCGATCTACTAGGGAATTAAAAGCGGAGGGTACCCTACTACTCTTTTATCTTAACACAAACCATATAATTTATAACCCACCATTATAAACTTTAGTATTGCAGCAGCCCTAAATCTTATCTATAATGCCTTTAATAAGCAGCTTTAATCTTATCTCCCTAATATTATATATACTATTTAAAGGCTCTAGAAGCTTCCTATTAATACCTTTTAATATTCTCCGCCTCTTTTAGAGAATAAACGTGGCTACTATAATTTGCTCTATGCCCCTCTAGGGAGTAAGGATGTCCAGCCCTCTCCAGGGAATAAGGATATTATTTAGCCTTCTCTAGTAAGTAAGGATGTCTAGCCTTTTCTAGGGAATAAGAATAATGTTATTTAACCTTCTTTAGAGAGTGTCCAGCCTTCTTTAGAGAGTAAGGATGTCTAGCTTTCTCTAGGGAGTGTTTAGCCTTTTTTAGGGAATAAGGTTGCTTCTCTACCTCCTCTTTTATCTAGATATATAAAGCTGCTTAATATATTATTAACAAACCTCCCTAAGATTAAGAAATTTATTAATATATCTATGGGGAAAGATCTAAAGGTTATTATTAATAAACTAAAGTAGTTAAACAAATATCCCCTTATTAAGGATCTTATTACTACTAATAGTAATTTATTAGATAACGCTATTTTTTAAAAACTTCTTAGCCAATAGACGCTTGCAGATTCTTTTAAGAAATGGTAATTGGGGTCTATAGGTGTGTTAAAAATTAAATACTTAGTTAAAAGTTAAGCCGCTTCTATAAAAGGAGTTAGTTATGTTAAATTATTTATAAGAAGTATAGGATGTTATAATATTACTAAAGCGGCTTTAGCTATTGGATATAGAATTAAGCTTTATGTTATATAAAGACTTAAAGTAGTAGGGCTATTAGTTCTCTTAGCCTTTACCTATAACACCTACCAGAGATTAAATTTACCTAATATTAATAACTTTCTTATAGCTTTACAGCACCCGAATTATTTTATAATATTCGAAATTACGCAAAAATGCTTAATTTGGATGGGAGAGTGTTAAGAGCTCTATTCTAGTCAGATGCTTTTTCTAGGACTACTATATTTTAGCACTACTAACCCATCCTAGCTAATCCCAAAAAAGCAAATTTCCTCCCCTTATCTACCAATTAGTAAATGTCCCTATATAGAAGTTACTAAGCCTAGGGATCCTATATTAGTGTATAATCACTAATACGTAGATCTAACGATATCGCACCCTCCTTAACTACCAACAATAGCCTTAATAAATAACGCGGCTGCATTATAAACTGTTATAGAGGCGGAGAGTACACTTATTAAGATCTTTAGTGGTAATTCTAATTAGTATTAAAACCCTTTATAAATTCCTATAGAGCTCTATAAGGCCTATTCTAATATATATTAGGGTCCTCTATAAATTCCCTAGGAGTACTTTTACAGCAATTCTAATATATATTAGGGCCCTCCGTTAATACCCCCTAAGCTATTTAATGGCCATCCTGATATCTATTAGGGGCCTCCACTAATTACTATACTAAGTAAGGGCGGGTCTTCTAGTTTCTATATTACTCTGGCTGGTACTATAACAGTAAACAACGGACTTAATTACTATACTACGGCTCCTTATATATAGTGTACCAGTTATCGCAGCCTATAAGGCTTATTATACTCTAATATTCTTAATATGGCATCTCTTATATATCAATCTAATGCTGTCACGGCTGCTGTAGGGCAGTAGCTGTTTTGGCCTATATAGATATATAAGCAAGTCCACCTCCACTCCCTTTAAAGATTTGAGGTGTATAGTATAGGGCACCTAGCGTCTTACCACTTTAGAGTTAAAAGGATTAGTAGTTCTTTAACACTTTAAACTTTAGTAATCTATTGCCTAAGTCTAACAATCTAATGGCTAATATTACTATAGCCTTTCCCAAACTCTCTGCGGGCATATGCGGAAGGGGGCTTTATAGGTTATTGTATAGTATTAGATATAATTGTTTAAGAGATACTACGTTAGGGGTTATGTTTAGGATTATAGTAGTAATAGCTCTAGCTATCTAGTATAATTATTAATAAAGCGTTATATCTATTCTGGCATTTAGCACTTACCTCTAAGTATAGAGTAATATATTTATCTGTTATAATAGTAGCGGGTAAAGTAAAAAAGGGTGTATTAAATGTCTATAAAGAATACCCTTGGCTCTATATTACTAGATGGGCTTTTAAATTATCTATATCTTTACTATCAATACCAGGGGCTATCTGTAGTGTAGATATAATTAAGCTTAAGAAGGAAGTTATAATTAAGGGACTTTATTAGTGAAAGTTAATAAAGGTGATTTGAGGCTGGATTTTTAGTAGGGCTGAAATCTTAGTAGGGCTAATTTCTGGTTAGGTAGGACCTATGTAATATATTAGTGACAAAGCCTAAACGTCTAACATGCCTTAGTTTGTAAGGTTTAGGCGATATATAAGAGTTAACTATTACTTACCTTAATATTTATCGGTAAGGAGGTTGTGCTATAGGCTGTAGATTAAGATGTCTTTTCTATTTCTATATAAAGACCTACTTCTATCCTTTTATTAACCTAAACTTTCCTTATTATTATCTACCTATAATTATCTTTATATCTAAGTAACCTTATAAGAACAACTAATCCTAATATCACTATAGAGATGGCTTAAAAGGACCCTTGGTTTTAGAGAGATGGACATGCCTATATTCGCGCTTAGGATATAGACTGGGCTCTATTTACCTACTACAATAGTCACAAACTTAAGAAAATTAAGGTAAAAGCTAAGGAATAATTTTTTTTATATAACCTTATAGCTTTACAGGTTCTTGATATAATGGCTATCCGCTATACTTTAGCCCATTACTAATACTATAGCTGGAAAACCGTCTTTAGGGAATTTATTTACTAAGGGAATTATTACAAAGTTCTTATATTCTTAGGTGCAGTTGAGAAGATAAGTAGTAGAAAAGAAATCCTATAATAGATAGAGCGTGAGATACAGGATAATAAAAATCGCAATATAAAGTATGGTATAGAAGAGGACTAGGATAAAGACGGGGATGCGTATAAGGACGTATATAGGGAGGATATAGTCGCCAAGATTAAGGCTTTAGGGATTAATTTAAAGAAGAATATATCTCTTTACTAGCAAGAACTGTCCCTTCCGTAAATAGTATAGCGAAGGCTATTATATAACGTTTTTACATTTCTATATATAATTATAGCGTGCCAATTTATACCTCCCCTTATGCTATATAATCACACTTGTGGCCAGCCAAGCTAGGCTTCTCTACTTATAATAGGTTAGCCTCCTATATTCTATAAGCATACTTGGTCTTACCCTTTACCAATCTTTTACTACCTATAGTAAGACTGGAAACCCCCTATAGGGCGTCTTCTTATATTTATGGCGTCTAGTAAGTTGGATTTAGTATTTAATGGTTCTTAATTTTAACCTCTACTCTAAAATAGGCGTTTAAATAGCATATAGCTAATATGCCTATAAAACTAGCGGCAGAGCAAAGAACCTAGAGGTGTTATAGAATGTACTTTAGTAGATTAATTTATAGCGTCTTTTTACTATTTAGTAGCCTTAATTCACTCCTTAAGCACTATTCTTAGCCTTTACCGATCTTCACTACCTATGATATTAACAGTGTTCTTATATTCTATAAGCGTCTAATATAGCTAGGGGTAAGAAGATATTTACCCTATAGGAACCCTTTTTTTACCTTAATGCGTTTGATAACCTCTATCTAAGGCAGGTATTTACTGGTCTTCGTTACCTATAGCACTAGTATTAGTTAGGCATTAGTACTTTTAGGAAAAGTCTTCATCACCTACTATATATATGCATTTTAGGCTAACTTAGCTAATTTATACTACGATCTGCGCCTTACCATATATAATGCAGCATTAAGGGCGTTGGTTTCAGCCGATTAAGTCTTCTATATATATAAATAGACTCTTAAGGATCGTATATTCTATCTAATAAAGACCTTGTTACTACTAACTGTATTTAACTATTAGGTAAGCAAAAACCGCACCTCTTTATACTAAGATGGGACTGCTAATACCTTTATCTCCCTAGATATACTGGTGGCGCCTAGTTCTCCCCTTTTAGGCTATTTAGTAATTCTAATTAAACGTCCCTATTGCTTAATAAAACATCTAAAATCCTGTATATAGCTTTAAGTCGCGAATCTACCCTTAAACTTAATATATAGGACAGGGAAGCCTAGTATAGGGAATTGCTTAGCCATGGTAGATTAGTAGAGGAATTTAACGGCTAGATATAGAACCTGAATTTTTTTCGCTTTTATAGTGTATTTGCCGGCCAAGTTAATTTTAAAGAAAGTATTTTAACTAAACAACTTTTTAACGCTAATAAAGGGGTAAGTGAAAGACTAATTTTAAAAATTATTAATTAATATTGCAATAGCGTATTTATATTGTTGGTTTAAGCACTAACCACATTATAATTAAATTAACTCTTAACTCTAAAACCTGCCACACTATAGTTTCTAAAGATTAGATGAAGGAGTTTAAACATCTAAAGTAGATGGCGGAGAAGGTTTAAATAGGTATTAACACTACTAAGCACTTTTTAATTTTTATAGGCGTGGGTCTTATTACGTAGTGGGTTAGGAGCTAGCGCTATCAAATATAGTATAATAGATTAAGCATTAAAGTTATTCTAAAAAGGATGCACGTTTTTTATGGGCTGGTAAACTATACAACTACGGGAGAGAATGGTTATAGATAGACTAAGCTATATATAGCGAAATCTAGTCTCTGGAGAACGCCACTTAATTAGCCTATTTTATACACGAGCCACCGGTACCATCTGGTACTATTATTTAACACTTAACTTAGTTTAGTAAGACAACTACTAAGAGATCTACTTTTAGGGTGGAATATTAGCATTATTTTAGCGCTTATATAGTCTAAAAGCTTCTGGAATAGTTTAGATTATATAATCCCCTAAATTATATACTAACTTATAAAGTAATAAGTCTAGCCTTTTCGCCTTTAGTAAATACTTAAATAATAAATACTGCTAATACAATTTTCTGGCATATACTATAAGAATGTATATAATAGCCTAGGTACCAAATCCTTAGCCGCGAGATCTTTAATGCAAGGTAGTAGTAAAGAGTTGCACTTCTAAAGCATACTTAGAAAATGTTCTGTGGTAATTAGCTAATCTAAAACCTAGATTTATTATTAACCTATATATATCCTACCGTTATCCAGCTAAAGCATTTTAGGGAATATATAGTTAAACTATTTTTATAAAATAGCTAATAACTTTACCTTTCTAATAGAACTGTTTTTACCAGTTGGTCAAAGGGGCCAACTAATATTTAACTTTAGTGGCGGCGAATATAAGATAAGGTATAGCTTTTTAAGTTTAAGGGCAATTATAAGAGGACCAATTTAACAGCTGCAACTTATAAATACTTAAGGCGTCTTAGGAGCCTAATAGGCTTAAGTATTATGGACCTTATTAATGTCTTAAGAGAAGCAGACCATAATATATATTATAGTAAAGAGCATCCCAATTTTTATTGCGTGTTGCTATAAGCTTTGCCTTCTTAACGCGGTTATAACGACTATATATAAAGCTTGTTGGCGAAGCAAGCTAATACAGCATCTATAATCCTTATAGGGGATATTCCTTTACCACCTTAAGATTATAAGGCTCTTGCGAGGGATTAGAGACTCTATTGTCTTAAGATAAGTTAGAAGTCATTTTATATATCTAATTAAAGGTAGTGGTTAATATACAAGAAAGAATAAGCCTATAAATTTTTACTCTATTTAGGTGGCTATAATTAATACACTATATAACGCAATCTAAAATTGCGGGGTTAATTACTAATCTACCTATTATTTGTTATAGCTCGCTAAACTTAATAGGTTAGTGCGGCCTTCTAAGCTAGGATAGTATATGCTTCTTACTAATTTGCGTACTAGGCGTAAATAGTGTTGGGCTAAACTACGCAGCCTTTAACCTAGCTTGTATAACTACCTAGCTTACATAACTAGGGCTATAATATTAATTGCGCACTAGTATCCCTTAATTAAAACTAGTAGAATACCTAATATACGCTACCTATATAGTTCTAGAGATCCTACTACTTTGTTTAAAGATAGGAAACTAAAGGAGTGTTAGGGTCTTATATATATTATAGGCGTAACGTAGAATATATAAGTTATTCTTAAGGGCTACCTTATAGTTTGGATAGCTATACCTAATTAATCGTCCCTTTTTAAGTTAATTAAGGTGCTTATGGTAGAGATGTCTCTTTAGAATGGCCTAGTTATAGAACTAGTGCACACATTCTTCTATTAGCTTCGCTTTATCCCTAAAATCCCCTTAGAGAAATATAAACACGTTTAACCTCCATTATTACTATTAAAGTTTCTTAGCGTTTGTATAAAATAGCCTATCTTATAAAATATAAAAGAAATTTTTTAAGACTACTTGCTATAATTAATCCTTAGTGTTGAAACTAAAATTATACTATTTATAGAGTAAATTTATATTCCAAACAGTTACAGCGCTCTATAAGACCGTACTATATACATTATTAGTATATTGTTATAGGTGTATCTTATGCGCCAAAATAACCTAATAGAGGTTGTATTGGATCTTTTCCCCTTCCCTAATATTTGCAAGGTGCTTTTACTTAAAGTGTTTACTAAGATTACCTAGGGTATAAAATAAACATATATACTGTTTAATTAATAGGTTTTTATTACCTAGACAAAGGAAATATATCTTTAGCCTCTTCTTACTATATATTAATACTTTAGCTGCTTCTAAGGCTTTAACTTAAGAGTTAATCTTGGCCTTATCTATTGTCTTAACTAGTGTTATATAACCGCTGGATTGTTCGCAAAGTTTAAAAGTAGTAGGGTATATTCCACCTTCCTTAACCTTGCAGTATTGCATAACCGTATAAATGGCCCTATCGCGTTGACGAATCTCCTCTTTAAATGTGGTACCTAGTAGGCTAAGAACTATATTAACTAATTCCTTCTATTTTAATAATATGTCCTTATAGAGATCCATTATCACCCTAGCCTCTATATTGACTTAAACGCCGGCAAGCTATAGTTTAATATTATATACTAGTTGCTCCTGTTCCTAAGTCTCCTTAACATCTTTAAGAAGTGTATACTGCTAGCATTGCCTTTCCCTGTTAATTTCGCCATTAAGCGTCTTATACTTTAGATATTTTGTAGCTTTGCCTTTAAGACGGCATTTAAGTTGCTCTCTTTACTTAAGCAGAGAATAAATAGTAGGATAATCGTTAACTAATAAAGATTGTTCTATTATAAGCCGCTATGGTTATTAAGGATTAATTAAACGGCTTATAGTATAAGCGGCCCGCATTAATATATCTTGGGGCTAGAGGCCTTAGATAATCGCCTATATATCTACTATAATATGTTGCGATAGATAGTGCCTTAAGAACGTTCGTATATCAGTATACTATATTATTAGGTTTTGCATGGCCTTGCTAATATTGCCTATATTTCTCTTTAGTGCTTTTAATAGAAAGGCCGGTTATAACAGAGCTTATTATTCTTATTAAATGCCTTTCCAGCACTATATTTAAGCGAATATAGGCGAGAGACCTAAGTAAAGCCAGTAATCTCCCCAAGCCCTTTAGTCTAGGGTGTAAGGGTAAAATATAAAAGAGGTTCGTTACAAGAAATAGTCTAGCTATTTAGAGTTCTTACTAACCAGCGGAATATAGGAATATCGTCTAGTTTCTAATTTAGCTGTAATGGTAGCTTATTATAACCTAGCTTAATATAGAGCTTGCTTAGCTCCTTAGGAGATATAAGGTTATATACTACAAACGCCTAATTAGCAAAAAGGAGACTAAGAAGGAAGACATAGGGGCTAAAGCTAAGAGATAGGTTATAGATAATTTTAGGGATAGGGAAGGTATTTCTAGTTAGTAGATAAGTATTAGTACTTATTTTATAATGTTATAAATAGTAGCAACTAAAAGGAAAGGTTAGAACTTTAAGAACCTATATATCTTTTACACTAAGGTACTCCTTTATAAATTTAAATATAAATTCTAGTAAAATATAGTAGGGCCTACCCTCTGGGTCCTAGAGTAGCGTAACCCTAATATACTAATAGCAGAGATTAAGGAGGGCTTAGGGCCGATTTATAGTAAAACCACCTAGTTATAGATATAGCTGGAGTAGTATCCTATAGCGTCTATAGGAGTACCTCTTTTTAGTTGTTATTAGGTTCGTCTATAGCACTTCTATAAGGTCCTCTATATATATATAGGGCTTCTCTGGCCCTGTCTTCTTTAAGCTATACTTCTTAGCCAGCTTTTTAAGCACCTAATCCCTAAAATTAGTTACGTCCAAAGCCTAGGGTATATAATATCTTAAAGCAGCTAGGATATACTTACCTTGTACATGTTCCTATTTAACTAACTATTAAGCTTCGCACCAGTCGCTCTTTTATATATAAGGCGGTAGACCTTCTAGTATATCCCAAGGGAGCTTAATATCTTAGTCCCACGGCACCTCCTTCCTTCTTTCCCTTGGCGTTAATTAAGCAGCCAGTTAAAAAAGCCGTGGAGACTATAAAGAGAGATAGTTATATAGGTCTTTTAAGGGTCCTTTCCTAAGTACGCCCAAAACCTATGCCACACGTTAGCGCCATTGGGGTGGTGTAACACGGTAGGGAAACGGAAAGAGATAGGCTGCTTACTAGCACTACTACTCTTTAATGCGGTTAAGCAGACGGGTACTACTCGGTTTATAATCCTTCTTTATATATTCTACTTTGTTAAACATGTTAAGCTATTTAAGGTAGTACTTAGGCGGGTAGTCTTTGTTAGTAAGAAGCTATGCCTAATTACTATTATTATTACTACTGGTATTAACGTTGGTTAAGTCTGTACTAGAACTAGCTTTATTGGTTTTTAAATCTATATATTTGCTCTCTTTGGACGAAGAGTATTTATCTAATAGGTATTATTATATATTATGTTATTATCAGCAAATCTGTTAAAGAAAGGAGGGTTAGTGCGATACTGCTATTAATAAATGCTTAAAGATAAGCGAGGTGGATAGTAAGTAGAATAGGTAGATCTAGCAGGAGAAGAGAAGATGGGTAGCTATTTATAGCTAATAAGCAAGGGCGAAGCCATTTTAAGTATACTAGCCAGCTAAATTTAGAGGGGCCTATTTTGGCGCCTAATAGTAAAGCGAAGTATATAAGTGTGCGGCGTACCTAGGGTACCTTGGCGCTAATAAAGGCCAAGGGTGCCTTACTCTATTTGTACCTGCGCTAGGCCAATATAAGCAATCCGGACAACCTTAGTGCTTGGGCCACCAGCCGTAGGTTTTGGGGGGTTTTCGGGTAAATCGACCTTAGAAAACGGCGTCACAAACCGCTAAAAACGGCGGCCAAGTCGCCGTCTAATTGTTTAAGCTAGTAATAATTAGCCAATTACTCTACTTCTAATATTAAAAATATATACTTTAATAGAATATTTAGTCGTAATATCTCTTGCCTAGTTTAAGTTAATATATTTAACTAGTTTATTTAAAGAATTAGAATAGGTCAACTTTAGATTAATAGTACTTTAAACTATTAATATATATATTATATAGTTTTAATATAAGGCCTTTCTAAGTTAATTATATAGTCTAATTAGGGCCTATAATAGATTAAACAGATATAGGTAATACTATTTTACTCCTAATCTATTTATAATATAGGTATATAAAAGGGTATATAAAAATCTAAATATCCTAAAAGAATTACTTATAAATAACTAACTCCTATTAGATATATCTACTTTCTATAAATAGAATATATATTATAGTAGATATTATAATATATATAGAGATTTAGCG
>Ga0307507_10001202_pt1 | contig 57680 bp, 20 predicted proteins | sample 7_EM_MG_FD_207223 | JGI IMG/M metagenome (GOLD analysis project Ga0307507, IMG submission 207223) | Populus trichocarpa ectomycorrhiza microbial communities from riparian zone in the Pacific Northwest, United States - 7_EM | ecosystem: Host-associated > Plants > Roots > Unclassified | place... | reverse complement strand
TGCAGAGCCTCGTGCAGAGCCTCCGTACGCAGAGCTTCGTGCGAGCTTCGTGCAGAGCCTCCGTACGCAGAGCTTCGTGCAGAGTTTCGTGCAGAGCCTCCGTACGTAGATTTTCGTTCAGAGCTTCATACAGAGCCTTCGTACGCTGTCAGAAATTAGCGATGAGGTGCTGACTAAGCTCTGGACACATTGCGAGGTCAAGCTCTGCATGCAATCTATATAGACATCAACCGCATCTACTGCATCACGAATCAATCAATATTCATCGTCTGCGTCATCTCTATTATCAAATAGACCCTCAAGACTGCTCCGCTGTGACCTTATGACCTTGTAATTCCAACAGGTTATGAGCCCGGGTAGCGACACCTCTCCTGACTCGAAAATCGACCCCGAAAATGACCTCCTCTACCTCAACCTCAACAACACCTACATACAATCACAAGGCTGGTAAAATCGTCATTTTCAATAGAGACAACTTTGCAGACTAGGAGCGCACCTGTAAGGCAGCCCTGATCATATCAGAGGGCTGGGATTTTGTTACTGGTACAGAGGACCCAAATTGAGTTAATTCAGCTGATGGAAGAAGAAGAAGAGGGGAAGCAAACAAGATTATCTATAATTCGATAGGAGACGACCGTCAGGAAGAGATGCATGCAATAATAAAGGCGTACGATATTTAAGGAATGTGGGAAGGAATGAAGAAGTTTAATAAGGCTAAAGACGAGGTCTATATCTCTAGACTTCGCAGAGAGTTCTATAGCACTACATTTAACCCTACGAAGATGCGAATTATTAAGTTCCTCTAAATACTTAATCGATTTAAAATCAATCTAGCCTTGACCCCTTAAGCACTTACCAATAATGATATTAAAGAGCAGCTTCTCTTGGCCCTCCTAAGCAATATTATATGGCAGAATGCGAAAACCTGGTGTCTACAAGATAAAAGAGACCTTAAGAGTTGCATTACCCTTCTTTAGGAGCATAAGACTGCTCTCCCTATATAGGTATAAAATGCAGCACTTGTATAAGAGAGGAAAGACAAACCTAGGGGGAGAAGGGGAAACCAAGGTCGAACAAGGGGCAGAGGTTGTACTGGTAGATTTAATTATTCCTTATCACGTCATCGCCATAGCTCGTCGTCTTGAGTAGGCAAGAGCTATAGCTATAGTAAGGAGCCAAGGCCACCAGAGAAAGACGAGTGCAGAGTATGTTATTAGGAAGGCCACTACCAGGAAGACTATCCCCTGCTTAAATAATTCAGATTTGACAACGCCAAGAAGAAAGATTAAGGTGCTCCTAAGGCAGAGGAAGCAGGGAATGTAGCAATAGCTAAGGAAGAATTTAACAGCGATTTAATCTACCCTGACCTTAAATGTGCTATGCTTACAATGAGTATAGGTCTCTTATAGAGCACGTTAGGTGCATACTATAAGGCAAGCTACGAGACATAGTGACCGAGTGGGCCGCTTAGATTGAGTGGGAAGCCCAGGTTAAGATTAAGCGGGACGCTTAGATTAAGATTAAGCGGGACGCTTAAATTAAGCTGCGAGCCGACCTGCACCTCCCCCTACTACCTCAAACGCGCCGATAGAGACTCTAGTTGTGAGAACTACAAGTAGGCCAGATAGTAACCGAGTGGGCCGCTCTGAACGAGTGGGAAGCCTAGGTTAAGACCAAGTAGGCCGCTCTAATCAAGTAGGAAGCCTAGGTTAAGATTAAGTGGGACGCTTAAATTAAGGTGATGCTAAGGGTGGGACACCTATATAAAGCACATCGATATGTATTCCTCATACGCAGAGAATAAGGTCTGGAAGGTTACCAAATATAAGGGTTTTTAACGATACGGTGGTTCAGTTAGTAATAGCTATAAAAGCTATTTACCTAGAAGCTGAGAACACTACCTCTATGGGAGCACCTACAGCACCTTTTAACGCTATTGAGTTAGATTAGGCCTTAAGGGAGGACGCTCCTGGCTAGATAAAAGCTATCTTTAAAGAATTCCTCTTACTTAAGAGGATGCACACCTATACCATTATAAGGGGGAGAGTACTAGAAGGAAGGTCATTACTCCCAAGCAAGCTAGTTCTAAAGCACAAGTACAATACCAAGGGAGAAGTAATTCGCAAGAAGGCAAGACTATACATTTAGGGAGATAAGCAGACCCCCAACATCAATTATTTTGAGATATTTGCGTCTGTCGTACAATACGACACCTTCAGGTTCCTAATAGCAAAGGTGGCAGCTAAGGACCTTAAGCTTGACCATATCAACGTTGAAACTGCATTCTTGAACCCGCTGTTATAAGAATAGATTTACATGCAGATTTCTAACCTATTAAGAGACTTTGAACCTAAGCTTAAGGGCGTAAAAGACGTCTACTTAAAGCTAAATAAGTCACTTTACGGCCTAAAGCAGGCACCAAGAGAATGGTTTTAGATGGTTAAGAAGTTCTTTAAGAGCATAGATTTAAAAGTAGCTAATGCTAACCCCAATCTTTTTATAGGAAATAAAGTATATATCTTGCTATTCGTTAACAATATGCTAATTATAGGAAAGCGCCGATACCTTAATATCACAAAGATAAGAATCTTAAGAGAATGGAGATGCAAAGACCTAGGTCCTGCAGAAGTATTCATAGGCTTCCAAATTAAGCGAGATCGTACGAACCGAACCCTTAAGCTACATCAGACGATATACACTAAGAAGCTACTTAAACGGCTGAAAATAGACAACTGCAATCCGGCCAAGCTACTAATACCAGCAGGTACTGTCCTAAAGCCTGATATTAAAAGCCTCCTTAAGTACAATAATGCGACAGTATACCGGCAGATTATTAGCTCTATAATCTACCTCTTAAACTGCACACGTCCTAATACTAGCTACGCTGTTGGTTAGTTAGCTAGGTTTATGGCAGCACTAGGAGAATTACATTACCGCTTAAGTAAGCAGCTACTATGATATCTAAACGGCACTCTTAAAGCAGGAATTACCTACTTAAGTTAAGCAGTCTACCTTCCTCTATGCAAGCTTATGTTACCTACTGGTTATAATATCTTTACTGATGCTACGTGGGGAACAGAATATGATTAGATATTATTCTAAGGCATAGCAGTTATATACTATAGGGGAGCAGTAATCTGGATGGCTTAAAGGCAGAAGTTAACGGCATTAAGCTTAATAGAAGCAGAGATTATGGCGGCATTAAAAGGAGTAAGGTTAGCAGTATGGCTTAAGAAGCTAATAAGAGATCTAGAAGAGAGAGACAATAACAACCCTTTTATCCCTATGCTCTACTGTGATAATAAGGGTACGGTTGACCTTTTATATGACACAAAATACCACCAGAAAGCCAAGCATATTGAGACTTAATACCTCTTCGTACGAAACGACATGGTTCAGCAAGGTCGACTTAAAGTGGTATATATACCAGGCAAAGATCAGCCAGGAGATATGCTCACAAAACAGCTACCAATTAACCAATTTACGAAGCACTGTGCAACGCTAGGAATCAGTAACTAATGGAGACGGTAACAGACAGAGACGGGGCAAGTTACGGAGGTTTTTTGCCTACTATAGGTTTTCCCTCTGTACGTAGGCCAAATGGCACTTACAAGGTATTTGGGAATAGCTTTATAATTGCCTATTTGGGACAGATGAGGAGAGCGTTGTTAGCATAGGGGAGTGTCAGAAATTAGCGATGAGGTGCTGACTAAGCTCTGGACACATTGCGAGGTCAAGCTCTGCATGTAATCTATATAGACATTAACCGCATCTACTGCATCACGAATCAATCAATATTCATCGTCTGCGTCATCTCTATCATTAAATAGACCCTCAAGACTGCTCCGCTGTGACCTTATGACCTTGTAATTCCAACATACGCAGACAGCTTGCGGACCAATTAAAAATCTACACCAATAGAATCACGTCTAAGCTTACTAAGGTAAATTACCCACTATTATCTTATATAATAACTTTATTTAGAGGTACTGGCTAAAAGTAGATCTTATAGATTAAAGCAAATTTCTGCAAATTCCTATAAATTCCTATAATTAATAAGCTTAATATCTTACTTTATATTCTTTCTACTACTATATTGCGGTATATTACTAGGACAACCTTCTAGCTAAATAATTAATTGGAAGTTTAATTAAATTAGCCGTTAATTAGGCTAGCTTCAATTAAATACAGCCCGTGCGTCAATCAATCAAATATCCCGCCAATTAATTAGGATATTTGATTGTTGGCAGCACTAATTACCGCATAAGATACATTTAATGCGGCGTTAGAGGCGAAGATTGCATCTACGGCTAAGGAATGCCCTAGTTGCAAAAGTAAGAGTAAGAAAAACGGTGGGTGTGATTATATAACCTGTAAGTTAATGCCCCTCAATTTAATTTAAAGTCGACCTATTTACTGTGAGGGAAGGCGGGAAATGTCACTACCGATTCTGCTGGTTCTGCTTTGCCGATTATAAAGATATTCATAGATAAGGCGCATTATACCAGCTGTAAATATCACAGCACTAACATTATTGACTCTTATCCAAGCTCGCGTCTAAGTCTAATAGCTTAACACTTGCTCGGCCGTTATAAGCATTCCCCGCGATACGAAATTTCATATATGTTTGCTCTATGGCTAAGATGGACCTAAGGATGTGCGTATAATCCATACTTTGAAGGAATTATGGTGGATCTGATAGCTCTAGAGCATAATTTAGCCTATATGTGGTGGAAGTCTTCTTAGAGCGGAGTTCTAGGGAAAAATGTTCTTTGACATTTAATAAAGCCCCAGGAATAGTAAAGTATAGTGAATTTATAATTTTAAGCAGGTATCTTATAAAGTAGGTAAATCTAAATTACAATTATATATCGCCCTTCTGCGGCTCCATCACCAACATCCAGACGCTACTTCAATCTCTAGCTGTAGCAATAACTAGTAAGCTTAGCCTTGACAAACGCCTCTTCCTCCAACTAATTATAATATTTACTATGGGTTCTCCAGACTTAAGAAAGTGGGAGCTTAAGAAGTAGGACTTAATGGCTTAGAAGGCGCGTCTGTCTGCAGATCGAGGCAGCGGATTAAATCCTTACAGCCGTGATCCTCTAAATTTTCTTGCACGCTATACAGAAACCGCCGTCTATTATAAAATGCGCCCAAAGCTCAAGTTTATATATAGTTGCCTTATGCATGGCTGCTTCTGCTTACTCTACTAGGAAGCGGAGAGGATCTAGCAGAGTTGTTCATATAGAATTTTATAATGGTTCCTCTTTCATGGTTTCGCTGGAGGGTTGTACATCGGGTGTAAGATCCTTAAGCAATAAGCAGGCATCGTCTTTGCTTAATAATCTAGCGTCAATATTCTCAAGAGCTGAGCGGGTATTATCTTTGCTCCAGAATTCCCGTTTAATTTAAGGCACTTTCTTCAGCACGCCTAATACAACCTTGTTATCGAATTAGTTTAAAGGGCTATTGACCGGACAATTAGGTATGAGAACTCTATCTATTAAATAGGGCTTCTAGAGCCTCTATATATACACCAGATAGGTGACAAATAGGTTGCAAATAGAATGACGACGTAGTCGTCATTCTGTAATGGAAACAGGTATTTAGACACTCGATAAGATATTCGATGAGACATACGAGTAAGGAGCGGGGTATTGAGACATAGGGTTCTAGACTTGAAGCCAGTATCAAGGTGGTGGTAAGGAAATCCGATTCAGTTCGACAAGGGCTGAAGGGCCGAAGGGCAGTGCGTTCTTGATTGCTTGGCAGAGAAGTAGCTGTAATCAATGTGCTGCGGTGGGATTTGGAGTGTTCGAGGTAAAACTGCTTTAAATAAGATGGTGCCGGAGCTGTTCACGGCTCCCTTTTTATATTCCCTAAATATGATTACCTTCCAATTATAAACCTGGTCATTGCCTAAAGGGGGAACATGACAACGTACGCCATACAGAAGGATTGCTTCCTGGCCCTTCAGTCCACTCGCGCCAAGGGCCCGTATAGAGTTTACCGCGCGGCTCATACAATATATAGGTGGATGCGAGCTGCCACGGGAGATAAGCCGGGATGCCGAAGTGTCCTTAATTAGAGCGGCATTGAGACTCCTAAAATATAGAAACGTGGTACAACCCAACTGGCTAAGCAAGAATGTGGCTTGCGCAAGGCGGTAATTAGAGTTTCGCCGCCGTATATCATATGGAGCATATAAAGAATTTAAATCTATTAGACTGGCAATCATAAGATAATAAGAATTCTAAACCAGAAATAGACCTCTAAGACAAAAAGAGCACCGCTATCTAAGAACGAGGGATATCCTAAAGCATCACTATCATCCCTTACGCACGGCAGCTCTGCCCTTCCCTTTCATAGAGTGCACCTGTAGTGATCCAACCTTAGCATGCCAGACGCATCTTTGGTAAGACTTAAGGGAATCTTTAGAATTCAAAAGCCCGCTCTTATAAACCCAGGTGGGCTTCCAAGCCACCTTATATTCGCGCCCTAACTTAGTCATTCTTTCCCCTAGAATATTGTCGATCTCCCATTCATTATCCAAGCTCATTTCATTAAATTTATCTTTTTTAGCCCGGGTACGGCGCTTTACAGTAGGCTCTGGGTTTGAAACGTCGCTCTGGTTATTAGCGACGCCATCACTGCTACCATCCTCCTCATTATGAATATGACTGCTGGCCTTGTCATGCGGCGGTTTAATGCTGTAGAGAAGGGTAGGCTCCTAAAGCGAAGGGCTGGCGGGCCGCGGAGTGGATACCGCTTACTGGTTAACTTGCGGGTATTAAGAGTTAAGGTCGAGGACAGGAGGGATAGGGGGGTTAGAAGACAAGTCTTCGCGAGAGGCAAGTGGCCTTTGTTGCTTCTGGGGACGTAGACTATTACTACCCTTACCGCCCTCGCCACCCCCCCTACTCTCTTTAGCAGGGTTATTAGAATTATAATTGGTGACGCCGTCCTGTTTGAGTTAATTAAGCTTCCGCTTCCTTGGTATAAAGGATAATTCGCCTCCCGTATTCCCTTTCTCGTAATTACCCTTCTCCCCAACAAGCGGATTGTCTACGTGTTATGGTTATTAGGTTATAGTGATGATATTTTTAATATCCGTAACTTACTAATATTATCCGCATTATTAGCTATTAAGGAGTCTTGGTTAGCCACCACGTGGGTCTCCAACTTTTGTCTAGCCTAGAGAACAGTCGTAATATTAATTTCCTTAGCTGGGCTATCCATTTCGTCTTCCGCCGTAAGTTTAATATGGTTATACGCGGATGCGCCAAAGAGATCTTCCAGCTCCTCTAAAGAAGGTAACTCCTTACCCTTGTCGTCCTTATAACTGTAAATATTAGAATATAGATATAATATGGATAGATTAGGGATATAATATTACCATACTTTTAATTACGTCTAAAATTTTATAGTATTGCTTATAGCTTATAGCCTCTATAATTAAAGCTATATACTACCAACACTATCTTAGCTTATATTTCTAGCTCTAATAACCTAATAAATACCATAAAAAATATGTATTTAGTAATATATAATTGCAGACTTTATATAGCTCTATTAGATCTGTAAGGGGTTAATATCTGCTAGGTAAAGGCCAAGCCCTAATATATTTTAGTAATATCTTTAATATATACGTATTATAAAATACCTTTTACCTGCGCCCTATCTATATCTATAAGAGCTATATAAAATCTATATTTATAAATATAACTCTAATAAGTTAGATAGCCGCAATTCTTATATAAGCGGAATATAGTATAGAAAAGTTGTTAATATATTTCTGCTAATTAACCTATTTTGACGGCGCTGGGGCGCGTCACCTAGTCAGGGGTTCGCTTAGGACTTGGCATGTGTATATGGACGTGGCCTCACCACCTTCTCTTGCTCCTCAGCTTAATATCTTCGTAATACAGCATTTGTTTGCTTCATCTTGGAAGCATTTGTTTAAGTCTTCGTCAAGACATTTGTTCAATGGTTCGAGCCGTCACACCTATAGCTTAGTTTATAAAAACCCTTATTAGTATAATAACTATAGCTTTGTTAGAATAAAGATATAACTATAATATAACTAGGTTATATAATACCTTTATTAATTTTAGGGATATTTATGGCAATTACAACCTTATCTAACCTAGCTATACCAACCTATTTAAAAGACATTAATTTTAAATATTTTAAATATTAAAAGTATTTCCGCCTAGCCTTTTTAAAAGTATATAATTATTAGCTTACTATTTTAGTGGAATATATCTTATATATATCTAGGACCTATTTTATAATATAAATACTTTTTAAACATTACCCCTTATATATCTTAACCTTACAGAAATAATAAAAGCTATTACTTTTTAATTAGGTATTAAATCTTATTAAGATTTGCAAGGCTTTAGTAAAGGCTTAAAAGGCTAATAATGTCATATATTTTATAAAACTCTTTTATTAAAGGGCTATATATAAAAGAGCCTAATAGAATAAGGATAGGGTATTAATATAACTTAGATATAATGTACTTAAAGTAAGCACTGGCCCTAACTATTGCTAAATTTATTATTAAAGTTCTTTAATAAGTTATATTAGAATCTTTAATAGAGGCGCTAGAGGATGCATATATTTACTATAAGAAGTTAAAATAATATATAGGCAATCCTTAATATTATCTAGCTATATATAGTTAAACTCTATATTATAAGGGGCTAGTACCCATTTTCTAGGCCCTTAGGCGTAGTTATAGCCTAAATATATTAAGGCTATATTATAGTTATATGCGTATTATAATAACTTACCGCAATTATTTAATCTTTTCTTTCTATACTTTATCGCTATATAGGTTTCTAGGGTACCCTAATAGCCTTAGTTAAGTAAATCTCTTAAATATTTTAATAAGTATCTTAAAACTAAAGAAAGAGACTTTTAGTAGTGCTTTTTATGGTTTTATATTTAACTTCCCTTAGTATAGTATATACTTACCACAGGTCTATCTAGTACTAAAATGCATAATAAATACTGTTATAAAGCCTATATATATTAATAAGAATAGATAATATAAATAAGTATCTTATATATTTGTATCTCTTCGTTTAAGATTATCTTAATTTAATTCTATTAAATTACTAAGAAAATGTATAAGAGTACGTAATATCTATATTATAACTTAGATATAGTAACATAATATTATAGATATATTATACTTTTTCTTAACCGTTAAAAGACCCCACTGACTCACTCGGCCAACGACTCGGTCAACGACTCGGTTAATTACTTAGTCAATTACCCCTTTGTTGTCTACACCTTTTATATATATATTCTAAACATCTTTCGCTATATTAGTTACCTAAACGGAAAGAAAAGGAGCTCTTGCTGCACCTGGCCCAAAAAGACCAAAACCAACCAAAAGAACCCTGAAAATCACCCAGAGAATCCCCCTGAGATGCATGCATCGCAGGGGAGGCACACGTCGAACGACGGTGGTTCGCACTCGCGCGCGACCGCCAGAACCACGCCTAGCAATGGCCCTCCATAATAAAAACGGGTGAATACCACACCACAAAGCGGAAACACCTTTATTAAGAAGGCATCTAACAAAATATAAAGCCTATTAGACGCGTCTAGTATCTAGAATTGCGGGGGAGTAACCGTTAGCTATAATAATCTAACACAGCTAGCAGAATGGCTCCGCTAGTTTAGTAAACCTTAGGCACCTCTCTAGTAAACCCTTAATTAAATCCTCCAATGGCTAAGTAAAATTAAAAATAAATAAAACCCCCCTTTACTGGCGAACCGCACCTAGGCCGCCGTAGCTATACTTTTATAGTATAGGGAACCTACCCCCTTTAAGACAACAACTGGGTATATAATTACAATACGACTAAACATAGAAAAAGTAGAGGGGCTTAGGGGATAATCAGAAACAGAAGTCCTTATAGAGATTTGCAAAGAGGTCTATAACGCTGTTATAGTCCAACACCTTAGGAGTGGAGACATTAGAGTTACCCTAAAGGATTAATAGGCAAAGGAACGAGCCGTAAGGGTAGGGGATAGGCTAGGAGAATGCATTAGTATAAAAGTACTCTATAAGGATTACCTAGTTAAAGTCCTAGTGGTTCCTATAAGCCTTAGGGTAGAAAAGGGACGCTAGGTGGACAATATAGTAATTATATAGGAGACAGTAAGATAAATGGAACACCTTATACTATAACTTGAGATCACCCAAATCCAATAGCTTTGTTAGGAAAATGCAAACTAAGTATATAATAAGAACAACGAGAGGATATAAGGGTCGCTAGAGACTTACTAGGGAGACACTAGATAAACGCATAGCTCCCTTATTGTTAGTATATATACACTAGGAATGCAAAAACTCCTTATCTAAAAAGGAATAATTATAAATAGCCTTATATATAACACAAGGCTCTATAACTACAGACTACGCCTAGAATAATACTATTGCTATATATAATAGGGACACACCCAATCCACATACATAGCACAGGTGTGCTGCGGCCACTGTGCAGGCCCCTACAATATAAGATACTGCTTAAATTAAGACCAAACAAAATGCGTAAACTGCCACCAAAGTATATATAAGGCGTAGGAGAGAGAAGACTGTATTAAATATAGAAGATAGAAGGTAAGGGCTTAACAGCTACGGGAATAACTACACGCTAGGTTATATAAATAGAAACAATAGGCGATAAGCTAGTGGGATATAGGTGCCTTTCTAGCATTTCCTACCTTTAATACTGGGGGGCTAGGCCAGCCATCCTAAGCCTTAACGGGCCAGAAGCGACGCTGCGCGATATTACCAGACCAAATAGGGACATAAGGGTTATAGGGGACACAAGGAAGAGGACGCCCTGTAGGTAGACCCTTATGGACAGCTACAGTAAGCTTAAGACTAGGACAATTAAGAATTAGACTTAATACGGCAAATATAATATTCGCAGCCAACTTATAAAGGGCATATAGCTAACCAGTAAGAATAAGGGAAGAACCAGAAACAATAACAGATTTAGATATAAAAGCGTTAATAGGAACATAAGACACAGGAATAGAAAGCTCTATATAAAATAAGTAGGGACTAAGGTGCAGATATAAGAGATAGAAGTTCTAAATATTCTAGAGAAAGTAGAAATAGAAGAAGTAAAAAATAAAGGAGAGACGAAGGACCCTTACTAGGGGTCCACCACCTATCTATTATATAATATAACTGCGGTAATACAAACCACTATCTTATAAGGCCCCTACTAGACAGTCTAGACCCAGAAAAACACTATATCCTTGCTATATAAGAACCGTACTATAATACCTATATATAATTAATATACTGCCCCTAAGGATTCCAGCTTCTATATAAACCAAAAGCAGCTATACGCGTGTGCTTTATAATCAGCAAGGCTATTAGCCTATTCTTATAGTTATGGCAGGTAGTTAACCTAGATATTGCAGTTATAATAATCTAGACATATAGGGGACCGGTATAAATTATTAATGTATATAACCCTAGGGTCGAAGGGGTCCCGTAAATAGAGAATATTATATTAATAATAAGCTTACTGGAAACTAAAGGCACAGAGTCTATCCTACTAGGAGATATAAACCTCTACCACCCGCAGTAGGGGGGTATCTATATTGCTACTAAATAATAGGTAGAGTGCTTACTAAGAGCTATAAACATCTGGGGCCTTAAGCTAGCTACCCCCCTAGGAGCAACTATATGGCAATAAGGCACCGCTAGAAGTACAATTAACCTTATATTTATAGACAAAGGCCTATACTAGAGACTTAAAAGGTGCAACCCTAAAGAAAAATAGGCACTCGCTTTAGACTATATACTCTTCCTCTTCTTTATAAGTAACCTACTTAACTCCTTTAAGAAAGAGGCAACCTAGGGGATAGGCTTTATTAATAATATAAACCTAATTATATACGGGCCAATAGCCGCAGAGAATTGCAGAACACTAGAGAAAGTCTATAACACCTATATAGAATAGGCAAGATAATATAGAGTCCAATTCTTACTAAAGAAATACCAGCTAATCTACTTTATAAAAAAACGCAACCAATCTACAGATCTTTAGTATATAATTTATATCTAAGGCTTTAGGGGTTAACCAGTTTAGGGCCTAAGGGTATTAAGAGTATAGGTAGATAGCAAGCTCTGGTAGAGCGCATATACAGCGCAAGCGGCCCATAAGGGCTAAGTATAGTACATTATATTATCTAGGATTGTTAATTCTATATAGGGCCCATGCTTCTAGAGGTCACGCCTATTATATACAGCAGTTATCTAGCTAACTATAACATATAGATCTAGTATTTAGGCCATTAGAGAAACCAAGAAAGGCCCCCCTAAATTGCTTCTTAAACCACTCTAAAAGGTCTAAACAGCCTACCTCTAGAGTATAATAGGCGGGTACAAGCAAACAGCTATAGCACTACTAGAGAAGGAAGCCAATATCCCCCCCCTATAACTATATATTAAAGCCGCTGTAATATAAAGGGCGTAAAATAAATGCAACTCTAATATTATAAAGTATATTAAGACATGCCTAAATAAACTATAGAGGGACCTAAGGGTGCCCTATAGGAGAATAAACCAACAACCCTAAAGTAGGGAAGATATATTAGAGAAACAGGTAAAGAAAGTAAAAGAAGAATAGTGCTGCTTTAGGGCCCAGGCCTATATAGAGGAGAAAGGGAAATGTATAAGAGGCTAGCAAAGATAATAGTAAGAGAGAGAAAGGAGCTAAAGTAGAGTATAAAGAAATACTAGGAAACTATCCACTATAATATAATACTGGTTGGACTAATACTGGAGAGGCGTATAGGAGTTAAAGGTATAAAGGCTAATTTAGGCAAGAGGAACCTAAGCTATAGCATAGTTAACACTATAGGGGGTAAACACTTAAGGGCTCTAAAAAGGCCTAACAAAGACAGAAAATATAATGGCAACACTCTTAAGAATAGGAATAATAGGACTAAAAAATTGGCTCTACTAGGTAGGTATCCTAGTAGATAGCCTAAGATATAAATATAGCTGGCCAAAACAGACACTAAAATACGTAATACTATTATGCCCCCTATGCACCAACTAAGAAGCTATACTCTTAGTAGCTAGCACAGAGAACTATACTATACTGCTCTTAATATAAAAAGGCCTTAAAGCGGTTACCTAGTAGCTTATTAGCTAAAACGTACTAGACCAGTTCTAGGTTGCAAAGGAAATAGTAATAGAGGGTAAAGGGGCAAGTTATAGGCGCCACCTAATAACTCTATAGTAGTAGAGTAAAGTTTACAATACTAGCGTGTCCGTAGGCTTGTTATGGCAGCAGTGGTTCCCAAGGAGGTTAAAAAGTAAGGTAGAAGAGTACCACTAGTAACTTATAGGCGCTAAGCAGGCGAGTCCTAAAAGGCGGGGAGATAGATTATAGGGTTTTCTTAAATAGAGTTTTCTCCCTATATGTAAATAAGGAGTAGTCCGCGTGGGCCTAATAGGGATCCGAATTGGACGTTAAGCAATGAATAATAATAATAATATTATACTTTTTCTTATAATTTATATATTCTTTCCTAGTCTTTCTTTATAATTTGCTTATAGTAAAAGTTTTATAGCTAAGGGTCTAAGTATTCGCAGCAAAACATGCCTATATAGGGTATCTGTCTTCTAAAGCACCTTTAGAGGCCAAGAAAAGGGCATATTATACTTATCTTGTTCTTTAATATGCACAGGTATTATATCTATTTATATTAGAACCTAGTTATATATAAGATATATTTAGGATATAGTCTCTTACATTTTCGTACATCTTACGCCAGGAAAAAATTTACCAGCGTTTTTACAGCATTTGGCGGCATTTGGCGGCCAAATGCGCATTTCGCGCATTGCAACGTATAGCGTATAGTATTGACTAAGGAGCGGCACATTGCCGCATTTAACAGAAACAAATAACACGGTGCAGCTAATTGCGCATTTGCAGCCACCTAGGCAAGTAGTGCCTTTATTCTATTAAGCTTTTTTTGCTCTTAATACGCAATTAATATATAATGCCCTTTTTACGCATTTTATATATCTTACTTACTTTAAGCAATAAATAAGCGTTGCTCTTCCTATGTGGTTGTTATTAAGTGTTTATCCCACGCACTTAATAGTATTTACTTAGTCTGCGTAGTTAGTAGTATTTACCTATTCCACGCAATTAGTATACTTTACTTAGTCTACGCAGTTAGACTCTTTATTTATTCTATATAGTTAGTATTTTTTGCTTATTTTATATACCTAGTATATATTATATAAAGAACACATTTTAACTTAATAGTAGTATAGTATAACCTTAATACGCCTAATAATGCCCTTTAGTTAACCTACTATTTTAAGTTTAATATTTATATTAGTTCCGCCGCAATAATACTACTGCACCACTAAACCCCTAATTGTCTTTATTCTCGCTATTATTTTCTCTATTAATTCCGCTACTTTCTCTACTTTTATCCTCTTTATTACTATTATTTTCCCTATTTATTCCGCTGCCTTCTCTACTGTTGGTCACACAGGGTGACTCACCAATAACGGCTACTCGAGTAGGTTACAGTGATGTTGGTTAAAAGCTTAATATTGTTTGAAATGAGGAAGGGCGAGGAGCTTAAGACTCCTCGCCACGCTAGTGCCGCGGCGTCACGTGACGACCGCTTGCCTTATTCCCAACACTAGCAACTCTTCTTTTGTGGTTGCTATCTATATACAAATACTACTTGGCTAGCGTAACAAATATCAATCCTCCTTACTTACTATTGCTATTATAATATAAGTCTTGCTGTCCTAAAATTTGCATCTTAGCACGTAGTGCTTTTCTTGCTTAGAGTCATGGGCGTATATTATATTAGGGCCGCCAAGGCGCTAGTTATAAGCGAGCTAATAGCGATTTTCTATCCCAGGGATGGAAAATTCTAATTGGCTAGTTGGAATTAGGGTCTGTAGATTGTTATACTTCTACTCCCTTTTAACCTAACCTTTAACCTATATATATAGAGTGTTTATATTAATAAACGTTTCTAGAGCCTTGTTTGGGTTTGTCTTCGTTATTATATTTACTGGGTTGTCTTGGCCATTAATCTATTAGATCTTAAAGAGTTCTTGCCGTTTATAGGATTGCCAAAGTGCTATAATATTAATTATAAGGCGCTTCTCTTTTGTGGTACTAAGCTTAACTAAACACTTATAGAGGGAATATAAGTCGGTATATACGATTATAGGGATAATAGGGAGTTTGAGTTAATCTATAATTATCTTTAGGGTAGTTCTAATTGTAATTGCTATATTAACTCCGCTAACTATTCTATATATCTCTAATGCTAGAACGCTTTAGGTAACGCGCTTACTCTTAGTTAAGCTTTAATAGATAAGATTGCCGTAAATCGTAAAGTTATTCTCTCCAGTAGATTTGTTCGCGATAATAATTTTATATCCTAGCTAGGAGCTAAAATCTTTATTATTTATAAACGATCTATTGACAAATACAAAGAGCTTAGTGGTAGGAAGATTAATAGGCATGTAGAGTAGTCCCCAATTAAGATAGTTTATTTGCTAGGAAAGACGCTTATTTAGGGTAAGGACGTCATCCTTAGTTAGTTCCTGGTGTTAAGCGGTAATAGAGAGATTAAATAAAGCCTTAGGTTGATAAATAGAAGTAACATAAGCTCCGCAAGCGCGTTGCTCTATATATCCTTACTTTAGAGAATTAATATTAATAACGTCGATTTTCTTGCCTTGATCTTTCTGGCGCAAAGCAATAGAATCCTTATTTAGGGAGAGGATGCATTTATTAAAAAGTAATAGTGTTATTAAATTAAGCTTTTCCTTTAGCTTTACTATAAGATTTGCCTTTACTAGCTTATCTTCTTTAAGAGCTAAAAATTAGTCGTCTCCTAAGATAATTATATTATCGGTTTATATGCCGATAATTCCAAATGGAGTTCCCGTAGTTGTAATAAGGAAGCAGGGATTAAATATAGAAGTAGTTATTAAGAGCTTCTCTTTGTAGTGCTTGCTATAAGTAGCCCACTAATAAGTTCCTGCCTCTGCAATTCTATATAATGGCTTAAGTATAACTATAATTATATCTTTAGGATATTGGTAGCGAATTTGCTCTAGAAGGTATGCTAGTATTAAGCGCTAAAGGCGCGTCTTTAATTGGGTATAGGCCTAAGTAATATCTTATAAATAAACCGCTATTCTATTTTTTATTAAGGAGGAAGCTAGCGTAATAATAACTTACTAACTAGCTTGTTAAATTATAGGGGATTGCATAAGAATTACTTCCTTACCGTTATTGTTATAACCTTAAATAACCAGTCTCGACTTCTTAAATGGGGTATTAGTGGCTTTGCCCTTAATCTTATTAACTATTCTTAACTTAAAGATACAAACTCTATTAAACTTAGTAGGGTTATACTTCTTAAATTTAAAAACTCCTCTTGTAATAAGACTGTTAATCTCCTACTTATTAGATGCTTGGAAAGGAGCTCCTAAAGTTATAATATGGCCTTCCTTTTAGAGCTGTTTTGCGAGCTTAAAGTCGGCCTTTTCTTTAGCTGTTATAAAGGCTATTAATAACTCGTTTCTACTTTTAATAGCGGTAACAAATTGCTCTTTAAAATTAACAAGGTGTTAGTAATTTTGTAATCCCTTTAGGCGACCTCTACTGCGTTATAGTTGCGGCATATCTACTATAATTGCATTAGGATTATAGTCGCCTTCTAGAGTATATTAATCGTAGTTCTCCTTTAGGGTATCCTCTAGGGCATCCTATAAAGGCTCAGAACTATTATTTTTATAATAGGGCTTAATAACAGTTGAGCGGAATTAAGTGGGTCTATAGGGTATCTAAAGAGTGCAAGTCTAACCATTAATTGTAATAAGTTTATGTAGGCCTAACTATCCTCCCTTTTTACGCCATACGTGTACCTTAAATTGGAGTGGCAGATTAAGCGTAGTTAAGGTATTTAGGCTATTTCTTATTCCTAGTGCGTTGTTAACCTAGCGCGTAGCGTAGAGACGTCGCACCTCTTTTATTGCTTTACAAATAGCCTCCGCTTATTGCGTAACGGATAGGGATAATAGAGAATTGTTAGTTATTTAAGGGTAGGCGCTAAAGACTAGTAATATAGGTATAAGCCTATCTAGGCCAGCGGAATTATTAACAGCCTTAATAGCTATCTATAAGATGAGCTCTTTACTAGCGCCCTCTAGTTCCGAAGAAATAATCTTATATGCTTATTATAATGGCGTGTAATATCATTCTACTTTTCTAACACTATTGTGTGCCTTAATAGGGACTTCCTTGACCTTAATTTCTATTACCTTTACCTATTACTGAAACTCTGTAGATAAGAAGTTCCTTTCTATGTTATAAATAACTTAATTAAGGGGTCCTAGGTAGATATTAATCTAGCATAATTAAAGAGTATCCTATACGTTCCTAGCTAACATATCCTTTAGGAAACATGCGGCTTAGAAGGAAGTTAAAAGGTTAATAACTTAAAGTACTAGCTTGCCGCTAAGATATATAATGTTAATAATAATATAGAAGTTAAAGTTGTAGTTATCTTTAAGGGTGAACTTAAATCGGCTAGGGGACTTCTGGTTTATTTAGTAGTAATAGTAGTACTTTATAAGATGCTTAATTGCCTTAACCTTAACTTTATAGCCTACTTACTAAAGAACCCTAAGCAATTAGTAAACGGATGGGTGGCTAAAACAACGGTGTAGTTAACGTAGCTCTAACTTAGTTAAGTGGCTTTAAGCAACGCTCTTTTCTAGTTAATAAAGGAGCAACTAGGGGTGACCCTATTTGCGCACAACAGGCACCTAATTATCTCCCTAAATGAGCATATTCTTAAGGTTATTAAGTTTAACGCCTAATTTATCTATATCTCCGATACAAAATAGAAATGGGGTGTTCGTGGGAATAATATGGAAAGTAATATACCCTAAAGGGGTTTTAAACTTAATTATGCTAAGAGAGATTGCAGTACCCTTGCTAAAACAAATTGTATATTAGCCTGCCGTTAATTAGTTAATCTAAATAGAGCTATTAAGCTGCTAAAGAGCTCAAACTTAAGGTTTTCCTGCTGTAGATACTCCTGCGGCTCTAGTATCTAGCATAATACTATAGAAGACATTCGCCGAGTATCTGTTATTAAAGGAGAATATAGAACTCTCCTTTAGCTTATTAAAGATGTCTAACTTCGTGATAGCATGGAGCATAGATTAGTTATTAAGAACAGTAATGGTTTATATGCTATCTACCTCACCATACTTAGTAAAGTATTGGTTGGGAGAGTAGTCCTTAATTTCCATATCTATAAGAAGCTGTTTGGCCTTGTTAACCTTACCCTTAAGATCTTCTTCGCCTTTATATTAAACTAGGAAGCTTTGGAAGTAGGCTATAATAACCTTATAATTTCTAACGTTTCGTGCGCTCTAGCGAAACTTATTATATACCTCCTTTTGTCTATTAAAAGGGTGCCTAGTTGACTAGCAATTTAGCTTTTTATAAATATAGCATTTCTTCTATTAATTGTTTTAAGATAAACCTCTATAAGGACCTCCACGATTGCTTTATGGTTAATATTAATTGTACCCTCTACCATATCCCCTACCCCGGCCACCATATATTTAATCAGTCTAGTTATAATTATGTTGGTTAGTTAGGTTAATCGAAGTAGGTTAGGGTTAGGTATTAAATTGCTGTACTTCTTAAGAGCGCAAAGTGGTGCCAATAGAGGATCTTAATTAAGCACATACTCCTTTATAAGTATTTGCAGGATTAAAGAGGGCAAGATTATATTCTTTAACACCTTAGTATACGCTAATAACTTAATCGCGTAGGCTAAAGTCCTTTTAATATAATTTGGATAAACCATACTAAATTATCTAAAGTTGATTGAAGAGCTTTTAAAGATAGTCAAGTTAAGAGGCATCTGGGTTTATAGCAGTAATTCTTAAAAAGGTAGTCTCTCTCTACTCTAATATATACTGCTGCTTATTCTCTTCTATTTTAAAGTGGCATCTTGTCTTATATATTATTTGGTTAAAATCATATCCTTTTTCTACCAAATAATTATAATAGAAGGTACTGGCGCGGCCCTTAAGTATAACGGAATAAGCGTTATAATATTGGTTAGGTTCCAGTCCAACCTTCTAGTAATAGTTATAGAAGATACGCAGCTTTGAATTAAGGATATTATATAGTTCCCCACTAAACCTCTTCTCCTAGTCTGAATAGAGTTTCGTAAGCTCTGTAAGCATTTTTAAGGTGCCTCTAAGTAGTATTAGGCCACGTTAAAATTACATTAGAGATTAAGGTGGGGATTACTTTATAGGCTGCAGTGGAGATATAGAGCTTAATAGAACACGGTATAGTACCTAATCTTCCTATGGCAGAGTTTAAAGGTTATTAAATCGCGAAGCAAGGGGGTCTTGCGCTTGCTCTTAGGGGGTAGTAGTTAAAGTTACGGGTTAAATTGGTGGGAGCGATGGGTACGGTATATAAGAACTTATGCCTGGAGTAATAGAATTAGAACGTGTCTCTATTAGTGTATTATTTGGATTCCATCGTAAGTTAAGCTTCTTTATATTATATAGTTGGTGCTTAATCTCTTATAGAGTCCATTTGTGCTCTTTTTTTACGTTAATAACTTACTTCTAAATATTGTCTCTAATAGTGTCTCTATTTATAGGGACAAATACTCTGTTCTCCTAAAGGAAGTTACGGAAGTCTTATACGATATTCTTCTTTGTAAGGGCCTATGTTTCCTTTGTCTATCTAATAAAGTCCTCCTTTATGCAATACTATAGCACAGTATCGTTGTATTCGCTGTCTGTGTATTGTGCTATGTAGTATAGTAAGAATCCGTTTAGGTCCTATTGCTTAGCGTTTGCAGGGTTAATGTCTTTGTCCTATGTCTCTAGGTTAATGTCATTCTTATACTTCTTTGGGTAGTTTAACGCCATAATAGGAGTAGAATTGACGGGGTGTCGTACATTGAAGGTAGGTAGGATTTTCGGCTTTGTAGGATCTTGTAGGTTTGCTGTCAAAAGGTAGGCAATTTAAGGCGTAGTTAACGCGTTTCGGACGTTAACTTAGGACCCTAGGTTTAGTAACACTTCTGACCTAAAGTACTTGACTAAATCTTCGTAAACGCGATTGTTCTATATAATAGACGTAACTTGGTATCTCCTAGTACTTAGTAACATTTCTGTTACTGGTTTTTCGCAAGCCTAAGGTAGTATAGTATCGCCAGGAACCCCTACACGAGACTATCTCTTCTGTTAATAACCTAGCTGCTCTATAGTTGACTGTGTGTTTAACCACTAATCAGTGTTGGTCACATAGGGTGACTCACTAATAACGGCTACTTGAGTAGGTTACAGTGATGTTGGTTAAAAGCTTGATATTGTTTGGAATGAGGAAGGGCGAGGAGCTTAAGACTCCTCGCCACGCTAGTGCCGCGGCGTTACGTGACGACCGCTTGCCTCATTCCCAACATCTACTCTTATCCTCTTTATTAGCAAATTCTAGTGTTACCTATCTATCTCTACGCTATAGGCGGGCCTTTATATCCTCTAATATAGCACTATCCGTAATATCTATAACCTTAGACTTGCTAGCGAAAGTATACTATAAGATATAGTAATTAATTCCTGTTTCCTATTTATTATTACCTTAAATTTATTTAAGGCGCGCTTAGATAGCGTTAATATTAATATTATTATTTATTGCTTAACGTCCGATTTGGATCCTTATTGGGCCCACGCGGACTACTCCTTATATACATATAGGGAGAAAACTCTTTTAAGAAAAACCCGTAATCCGTCTCCCCGCCTTTTAGGACTTGCCTATAAGGCGCCTACGAGTCACCTATAGTGCTCTACTACCTTACTTTTTAACCTCCTTAGGAACTATTGCTGCCGTAATAAGCCTATGGACGCGCTAGTATTGTAAACTTTACTCTACTACTATAGAGTTATTAGGGGGCGCCTATTACTCACCCCTTTACCTTTTATTACTATTTCCTTTGCAACCTAAAACTAGTCTAGTATATTTTAGCTAATAAGCTACTAGGTAACCGCCTTAAGACCTTTTTATATTAAGAGTAGTATGTTATAGTTCTTTATACTAGCTACTAAGAGTATAGCTTTTTAGTTGGTGCGTAGGGGGCATAATAGTATTATATATTTTAGTGTCTGTCTTAGCCAGCTATATTCGCATTTTAGGCTGCCTACTAGGACACCTACCTAGTAGAGCCAATCTTTTAGTCCTATTATTTCTATTCTTAAGAGTGTTGCCATTATATTTTCTGCCTTTGTTAGGCCTTCTTAGAGCTCTTAAGTATTTACCCCCTATAGCGTTAACCATGCTACAGCTTAGGTTTCTCTTGCCTAAGTTAGCCTCTATACCTTTAACTCCCATGCGCCTCTCTAGCGTTAGTCTAACTAGTATTATATTGCGGAAGATGGTTTCCTAGCGTTCTTTTATGCTCTACTTTAGCTCCTTTCTCTTTCTTGCTATTGATTTTACTAGCCTCTTACGCGTTTCCCTTCCTCCTCTATATAGGCTTAGGCCCTAACGCAGCACTGTTCTTCTTCTACTTTCTTTACCTGTTTCTCTAATATCTCTTCCCTACTTTAGGGTTGTTAGTTTATTCTCCTATAAGGCGCCCTAGGGTCCCTCTATAGTTTATTTAGGCATGTCTTAATATTGTTAGTATCACCAGGGATACCTATTGCAATAGGCCGGAATCGTAGTCAAACAGTCTTTGCTGGTTGATACGATGATAGTTGATTTATTGTTCGAAGCTGCGCGAGGGAAAGGGGCTTAAGGCCCCTTTGCTTCGCTTCGCTTGTCGTGGCCTAGTGCCACACGTGAGTATTCCGACACAGGCAGTTCTTTCTTTTGTGGACTAAGACAAGAACTGATTGAATCATTATTTAAAAGAAACACTTTTATCCTCCTATTTTACTGTATACTATTGTATACATAAGTCTCGCTAAACCGTTTTCTATATCCATTTTTAGACCTTACCAGATTGTACTGGGCAGTACCAGGCAGTACTAGGTAGATTGCCGCATATTGCCACACATTGCGGCATATTGCCTAGGACTGGGTAGACTTTTCTCCCCTCTTTACCTATCCTTTTATTTGTACCTTGAGGCAGTTGGTATTTACGAACTTTTCTAATGCTTTGTTAGGGTTGGACTTAGTTATAGTATCTGCTGGGTTATCTTGGCTATTAATCTAGCGTATCTCTAGTAGTTCTCTTTGCTTATATAATTGGCGAAGGGCTATAATGTCGATTATTAGACGCTTCTCCTTGGTGGTTCCGAGCTTGACAAGGCATTTTTAGAGTGAATAAGAGTTAGTGTAGATAATGGTTGGGATTTGGGAAAGACCGAGTTAATCTATAATTATCTTAAGGGTAGTATTAATGACAATTGCCATATCCACTCCTCCTACTATACCGTAGATCTCTAATGCCAGGACGCTCCTAGTTACTTACTTGCTCTTAGTTAAGCTGTAATGGATTAAGTTTCCCTTGATTTAGAATTCCTCCTCTATTATCTTGGTTTTATTTATAATAATAATTTCATATCTAATCTGGGAACTAAAATCTTTGTTATTTGTAAATGATCCATTAATAAAGACGAAGAGCTTTGCTGTAGATAGGTTGAGGGCAATATAGTTAATGCCTTAATCTATATACTTTATCTGCCATGCAAGTCTCTTATTTAAAGCGGTAACATCGGCTTCGGTTAGATTCTGGTATTGGGCAGCGACTAAGAGGTTAAATGCGGCCTCTGGTTAATAGGTAGTTGTAATATAAGCTCTATGAGCCCGTTGCTCTCTGTAGTTGTTCTGGAAGTTGGGAGACTTGGTATCTATAAGCTTGATCTTCTTTACCTGTTCCTTTTAACGCAATTAGATGGTATCCTTGTATTGTGTTAGTATATATTTATTAAAGATTAATGGAGTTTCCAGTGCTAGAGCCTCCTTTGGTTTTGTAAGGAATTTAGCTTTACTAAGCTCATTATCCTCTATAACTGAGAATTCTTTTGATGCTAAAATAAGTGTATTATTAGTTTGCATTCCTATAAGACCGAATATATCCTTCTTGGTTGTAATTAGGAAATAGGGGTTGTAGGTAGATGTAATTATAGATAGCTTTTCCTTATAATGCTTGTAATATGTAGCCCACTAATGGGTTCTAGCTTTAGGAATCCTATATAATGGTTTTAGAACAACCATAATAGTATTTGGTGGATATATATAGATAATTTCCTTTGGAAGATTTGCAAGAATTAGTTATTAAATAAGAGTTGTTGATTGGGTATAGGCTTAAGTGATATTATATAGCCACATCTAGATCTTCTTGTCTGGAAGTTGAAATAAAGACGGTGCTAGTGCCGTAATGACTTGTTAACTAGCTCTCTGGATAGTTAGGGATTGTGTAAGAATTACTTTCTTTCTATTGTTATTGTATGCTTGGATAACGAGTCTTGATTTTTTGTATGGGGTATTTATAGCTTTACCTTTAACTTTATGGACGATTCTTGAATTGAAAATCCTAATACTAGCATGCTTGATAGGATCCTATTAGATAAAGTTAAAGACTTTTTGTCTAGTTAAGCCATCAACTTCCTGTTTTGTTGAAGCTTTAAATGGTGCTTTAGGGGTAGTAATTTTACCCTCTTTCCGTAGCTTTGATGTAAGCGCTATATTAACTTGCTCCTTGCTTGTTATAAAGGCTATTAGGGTTATTTGGGTATTAATCTCCTTAATAGTAAGAAAGGCTTGGTTAAAGTTGTTTTTATTAGCAAAATGGTAACGGGTGCTCCGATGGGTGACAATTTCTTTAGACACGTCTTTGTTATATAATCCCCTTGGTCATTCTTAACCACGTTGTATAATTGGTTCTGGATTAACTGGTTTGGCTTGGTTATTTAGTTCTTTCTTATTATTGGATTAGTTAACTTGATCCTCCTATTCTAGAACATCCGGTATCTCCTCTTTTATATAGTATGGTTTAACAACAGTTAATTGGAAATTGGTTGGTCTATATAGTATATTAATTGTGTATGTCTCGCTGTTAATTGCTAATAGTTTATATGGTCCGTTCCAACCGTCTTTCTCGCGCTATATACGTATTTCTAAGAGAATTGGTAAACTTAGCGTAGATATGGTATTTAGGCCGTTTCTTATAGCAAGCGCATCTTTAACCTGGCGCTCTGCTTGGAGACGACGAACTTCCTTAGTAGCTGCACAGATTGCTTCAGCTCTCTTAGTAACGGATGGCGATAGAGTATCTATTTTAGTTATTTATAGATATGCCCCAAAGACTAAAAGAGTGGGGACAATTCTATCCGGTCTAGCTAAATTGTTAATCGCTTTTATAGCTATCTATAGACTTATTTCCTTATTAACCTGTTTATCCGTAAGCTCTTCTTAAATAATCTTGTAAGCTTATTATAATGGAGTATAATATCTTTTAACCTTTCCCACACTGTTATGGGCTTCTATGGGGACTTCCTTAATTTTAATTGCTATTAACTTGGCATGTTGTCTGAATTTAGTTAATAAGAAGTTCCTTTCTGCGTTATAAACTAAGTAATCCAGTGGTTCTTAGTAAGTGTTAATCTAGTATATTTATAGTGTATCCTAAGTAGTCTTTGCAGATATGTCCTTTAAGAACTTAGTAGCTTGGAATGATGTTAAAGAATCTACTACTTATAGAACTGGCTTGCCGTCTAAGTATATAACATTGATAATAACTGTATAGTTAAATTCGTAGTTATTCTTTAAGGTAAACTTAAATCTATTAGGCGATTTCGCATATATCTAGCAATAGTGATAGTATTTTGTGAGGTATTTAATAGCTTTAGAATTTACTTTATGTCTAGCTTGTTAAAGAACTTTAGTTAGTTATTGAACTAATAGATAACTAAAGCGTTTATATAATTAATGTAATTTAGCTTCCGTTAAGTGACTTTAGGCAATACTATGTTCTAGTTAGTGGAGTAACATCTATAGGTGGCCCCATTTTTGTATAACTGGGACGATCTTGTTGCCTTAGATTAGAATATTTTAAAGATTATTTAGCTTAATACCTATTTTATCCATGTCCTGGATACAAAATAAGAATAGTGTATTTGCTGGGATAATGTGGAAGGTAATGGTGCCTAGTGGGGTAGGGACTTGGATAGTGCCTTGGAATAATATAGTGCCTTTACCAAATTAGATCTTGTGAGCTCTAGCTATAGTAGTATTAAGTTAGACACTAGTGTTAAGCTTTTATAATGCCTAGAACTAAGGTTAACTAGCAGTTAATATACCTGTAGCTCCGCTATCTGGTATAATGCCCTAGAAGACCTCTGACGAATATTAGTCCTTAAACGTGAATACTAAGGTCTTTAGTAGCTGTAGTAGTGACGCCTTAAAGATATCTTTGCCAGTAACCGCGTGCTAGGTGGACTGGTTGTTTAAAATAGCTATAGTTTAGGTACTGTTGACTTTTCTAAACTCTATAAAATATGTATTGTATTCCTCCTTAATCTCTATACTTATTATTATGTGGTCTGCTTCTCCTATATTATTATCTGGAAGATCTTCGACTCCTTCCCATATAGTAAGAAAGCTGTAATACTGGGCTAATATAACTTCCTGCTCTCCTGCGTATTGGGCATGTTGTTAATACTTAGTATATGCTTATTATCTATCTTCTGCTATGTGCTTACTTAACCAGCATCTAGGTTTATTGCAGACATAGTATTGCTTCTAACAGGGTGGCTAGTAGTTGTAATATCCGCCACGGTAGTTTCCTCTGCTTTAGTATCCTCTATGTAGACATAATCCACGCTAGGAGCCTCTTTAGGGTCCTCTATACGTATGGTTGGTCCAATTCTGGTTATACTGCTTGGTGTTGCTTTAATTGTCTTCTTGCTTCTAAGGAATAGTTTGCATATAGTATTGTCGTGTCTCTTGGGCACGTACTGCTGTACCTACTACTAATCGCAACTGAGCACATACGCCCTCAAATGTAGTGGCTGGGTTGTATAATGCAAGACTGCATTTATTAACACCTCTATAGGCACTAATAACTTGATCCTAAAGACTGTATTCTCTTTAGTATTCTTTTAATAATCCACGTTAGATCTTTTAAAGTTTATTAAAGAGTATTTATAGATACTTAAGTTATAATTTTTCTGAGTTAGTGTTAATAATTTGCTAATACGTAGTCTCTTTCCATTCTGATATATATAGCTGACGGTTTTCCTTAGTTTTGAAATATGTCTTCACTATTTATACTATTATAATGAAGTTATACGATCTTCCCGTAATCTTATTATAGTAAAAATCGCTTGCCCGATTCTTAAGCATAATTGGAAATGCCATGTGATATTATTCCTCTGGCACTCCGACCATAATGCAGCGATTATAGAATACTTGCAATTTAGTATTGAGGATATTATATACTTCTCCTCTATACTTCTTAGTATTATTAGTGTAGAACTTTATTAAGTCTGTAAGCAATTTGGTTAAAGTAGTCTGGGGTTATTAGTTCTGTATATTCTATTTAAGGTAGTGCTAGTAAGATAGTTGGGCTTGCTTATTATGTGGTAGTGCTAGGAGATTTTATAATGCTTAATTAGTTGGTAGTATAAGTGGGGTTGGTGGTGTAGACATAGTAGGTAATGTCTATGTTACAATTGCGGGTAGTTATAGTGGTGGTAGCAATCTAGACAGGTTTGTTAATGCGGGTAGGTTATATAGCGTAGATAGGTTCTATAGCACAGGTGTATTTAGCTGTAATGGTGGTAAAGGAGGGTAGGTATATTAATCTTATAGGGTATCTTATTAATACTGCTCTTTTGCTGCCGGTATAGCAGAAGTAGCTTAAGGTGTCGCTGGAGTGGTCTAGGGTGTTAATGCTGCTACTGATCTTAGTGTTTGCGATTTATAATTTATAGGATTCCACTATAAATAAAACTCGCCGCCTTCTCTGAGCTGTTGATTAATTTCTTTTTTAGTCCATTTATGGTACTCTTCTTCCTTAATAGTAATTTGTAAGTTTGTAGGAAGGGTTCTCCTATCTCTACCTATGTAGCATCTATATAATCATAAATGATCTCGTAATATTTGGACTAAATTCTTGTAACTAAGATTAAAGATATCCTTTGTCCATCCTTTAAAATCTTCTTGAAAATATTCCTATAGGATTTAGTCCTTGAACTTCTCCTCTTAGTAGTACTGGATGTAGTATATAATATATCCATTCACTATTTCTGTGTTGAGGTTGTTTTTGTTTGTAGGATTAAGTAATTCTCCCTATTTCTCCTCGTTATAGGTGTATTTCTCTCGCAATGATATGTTGATTTAGGAATTAACTGGTTCAAAAGGGGTTGAAATAGTTAAAAGTAATATAAAGTCGGATTTGTAGAGGTCGGGTTTGTAGGTGGGTTAAAGGTAAGGTTAAGGTTGTTATAATAACGTTCTTAACAGAAACTTAGAGCGTTAGTAGAGGGAGAGGTTCTTAGCTTACTGATTCTACTTAAGTCCTTGTAAACGTTGTTGTTTTGCGTAATAGACGCGACTTGGAGGGTTAGATGGAGGGAGAGGTTCTTAGCTCGCTAATTCTATATAAGTTCTTAGAAATCTTGCGTAGCTTCTTTAATACTTGCTAAAGGTATATACTAGCTTCCTCTAGGAGCCTTTAAAGTTACTTTACTGGTTTCCTCTAGCGCGTTCCTGTAAAGGGGTAGGGATATAATCCCAATATTTATAGTTCAGCCTCTTCTGGACAGATTCCTTGCTGTTTTGTGGTTGATGATTGACAACTACTAATTAGTGTTGGTATTACTAGGGATACCTATTGCAATAGGCCGGAATCGTAGTTAAATAGTCTTTGCTGGTTAATACGATGATAGTTGATTTATTGTTCGAAGCTGCGCGAGGGAAAGGGGCTTAAGGCCCCTTTGCTTCGCTTCGCTTGTCGTGGCCTAGTGCCACACGTGAGTATTCCGATAAATATACTTTATAATATTAGAGTTGCGTTTACTTTGCGCCCTTTGTATTGCAGCGGCTTTAATATATAGTTATAGGGGGGGAATATTAGCTTCCTTCTTAAGCAGTGCTATGGCCGTTTGCTTACACCCGCCTGTTATACTCCAGAGGTAGGCTATTTAGACCTTTTAGAGTGGTTTAAGGAGTGATTTAGGGGGGCCCTTCTCGGTTTCTCTAATGGCCCAAATACTGGATCTATATGTTATAGTTAGCCGGACAACTGCTATGTATAGTAGGCGTGACCTCTAGAAGCATAGACCCTATATAGAATTAATGATCCTGGATAATGTAATGTACTATACTTAGCCCTTACAGGCCGCTTATACCGCATATGCGCTCCACTAGAGCTTGCTGTTTACCTATACTCCTAATACCCTTAGGCCCTAAACTAGTTGACCCTTAAAGCCTTAAATATGGATTATATACTAGAGATCTGCAGATTAGTTACGTTTTCTTATAAAATAGATTAGCTGGTATTTCTCTGGTGAGAATTGGACTCTATGTCGTCTTGCCTATTCTATATAGGTATTATGGGCTTTCTCTAGTGTTCTGCAGTTCTTTACGGCTGTTGGCCCATATATAATTAGGTTTGTGTCGTCGACGAAGCCTATCCCCTAGGTCGCCCCTTCCTTAAAGGTATTAAGTAGGTTGCTTATAAAGAAAAGGAAGAGTATAGGCGAAAGAGGTGATCCTTATAGTATACCTGTTGCAACTGCGATGGGGGGGCTCTGGTATCCGCTAAAGACCAGTAATGTCTCTTTCTGGCCTGTAAACCCTTAAACAAATTGTATAATCCATTCTGGGAAGCCCTTTGCCCTAAGGATGTATAGGAGGCGCTCATGGGGTACATTATCGTAGGCGCCACTAATGTCTAGGCTAAGTAGCGTTAATATTATAGTTATATAGTATTAAAATTGTCTTATTAGTATACTGCGAGAAGGAGACCTTATATATAGTTTTAGGGCTTATTCTTAGCAACAAATACGCTAGGCTACCATTGTCCTATTATATTATCTTTATTAGCCATATATAACAATTAAAATAGCGGGATATTATAATATAGAAAACAGCGGTAAAGTGCTATAGCATACAGCGAGTATCGCGATATAATGTTGCGATGCAATTAATATAATATTATATATTTACACTTATAGTATGCGGTTATTAAGTAAACCTATTATTATACTTGGGATCTAGTTCCTCTAGATCTTTTATAGTATCCTTAAAAGGATCACTAATTACCTACTAAGTCTATAGCATTTTATTTCTGGCTACGTTTCACATCTTATTAACTTATTATAGAAGTAGCCTACGTAGCCTTTTATTATGCTTAGGTTAGTAGCTCTTTTAGGTATTCTATAGTTGCTCCCAACTATCTATAATACGCTTTAGTAAGTATAGTAAGAGGCTTCCTATGGTTTTACCTATAACTATAGCGTTGGCTTTAAACTTATAAATTACCTATATTCCGCTTTTATAGTCCTTAAGCGCATGTTAAATTACTACGTATATAAGCTATATTATATTAGCTATAATAGGCAAGAAGAGGTCAGCACTATTCTTATTAAGGGCGAGTAACCTTAGCCTAGTATTAAAGAACACGTGCTTAATATAGCGTGTAATAATTAGCGCCCTAAATCTTGTTTCTCTATCCTAGCCTTGGTTAGTTAGGTATAGTAAAAGGCAGAGTACTAACTAGGCCACTAAGCGTAAAGCGGTTATCCTTAAGTAGTTTCTCTGCTTCCTTTGCCATAGCCTTAGTATCTAGTTTAAGGCAGTTATAGCTCCTAGCAATAGTATTGCGCACTATATTTATTATAGCATACCAAAACACGCTAAGCTGGTTGTATAACTGGAAAATTGGTTAGTATAGTGCTACTAAATCTAAGGACTGCGAACCTTGCGTACCGCCGGCCCTAGTAGTATACTTAATGCTCTATTTATTAGGCCTTTATAATGGTTTATAATAGTAATTGCCTCTTTCCACGTCTGCTTTATTAGTATATTTAGACCGCTTATATTTGTTTCCAGCTAGGGAGAGAGATAGAGCTCTTTGGGCATAAAGCCTATTATTACTTATATAATAAGACGTGTCTAAGCGATACTGTATATCTTTATATTAACCAGGCTAAGTAGCTGCTTTGTATATTGTCTAAAGTCATCCTATAGCGGTTATTTATCTAAGTAACGTATACGTTTCTTTTAAGTATAGGTTTTAGATATCTTGGAGTTGCTTAGGGTTTGTGGGCTTTTATCTAATAAAAACAAGACTGTCCATTAGGATAATATTATCAAAATTAATAATAATGGGTCATACTATGGCATATAATAATATTAATAATAGCCTTGCCTTTTAATGGAGACAATTACGGTATAGAGCTTAATATTATCCCCTTTAAAATCCAGATTATCTTAGGAGCTACTACTTAACTTATAGCATCTTTGTTTACTTTTCTATGGGATAGGTAGAGGATAAGTATATCAGTCTAGTAGAACTATTTGGCTTTTATATACACTTTACTTCCCTAGGAGATGCTAGATAGTTTAGAGTCTTATACCTAATATGCTTTAAATAACAACCCATTTAACTTTTATAGTATAAATTAGGTTTTTTTTACTAAGTATAGATAGAAAAGTGCCTTAACTAATTTATAATAATAAGTTAGGAGGGCGGCCTAACTATTTATTAGGCTTTATAATGGGGTAATTAGATTGCCTTGCCATAGTATAGGGTCCTACTTTATATAATATTTTTTCTATATTATATAGAAGCCTAGTTCCTTATAATATTTACCTACTTTTAAAGTAGAGGGTATAGTATATAGGATATAAAGGGTAGCTAGCGCATAAAGGGCAATGCGTAGTAGTGTTATATTCTAGTTTATTATAGTTACGGCAATCTGCCCCTTTATTACAATCCAGCGCCGCTAGTCGCAACTTACCACTATTTCGGCTAAGTTGTATTTATTTACTAACTAGTATAAGCCTATTTCCTTATATATGCATTAACCTATGCCCTATTTATTCACTTAAAGTCTTTATTATATATAGTATTATATATATCCTAATTGCTATAGTTATTTATAAAGAAATAGTCTGTAACGTTAATGTCCGTTAGTATAAGTAAGATGGGCCTCGCAATATAGTTAATATTATATATTTAGAGGGCATCTAGCATGCGTTTCGTCCTACTATTAGATAGCTTTATACTCTATACTCTAAGTATTCTAGTTCTTGCGTTAATCTTACCACTGTTATAAACTTAGAGGGTCTCTACTAACACACTAGTATATTTTAGGTATTTGCCCTTACTATCTAATCACCTAGTATCCTAGATTGTAAGTAGCAGACAAAGCCTCCCTACTTTATTGCTATAGAGGCTGTTATTTACCTGCTTATATTCTCGCACTATTATAATATTATAGTAGGGGGCTCTAGTGTTAGCCTATAATGGGGTATATTAAGCAAACACCTTATTAAGCTTATTAGTGTTAGTGGCGTCCTTTCTAAAGCGAATATAGCATATAACGCTGTAATAGATGCTTAGGGGCATCTTTAACACCTAATTGTTATTGTCCTTTAGTTAGTTAACGTCCTAGTCTATTTACTAGATTCTATTAATCTACTTACAGCATTCCCTTATAAAGGGGGCCAGTTTAAATGTAAGGTTAGTAATCTCTATTTAGTGCTGTACCTCCTTAACCGTATGCTAGATAGATATATTAATTCTCTTGTCTTAAAGTGTCTAAGCTATATAGTTGTTAAAGTTCCATATATATAAGCAATATATATATATATTAACTGCAGGACCTAGTTATATTGTCTATATTGCACTTATTAGGTCTATAGTGTTAATTATATTAGTTAACACCTATAGCTTAAGTTCGTTCCAAAGCATCGTGTTAAGATATATAGTGTTATATTATAGCATCTGCTCTTTATAGTTATTCCATTTATTAGTCCTGTGGTAGAATGCCTTTTATAGCTTATATGCTTGCTCTAAATACTCTATATTTATGCCTTTGATTGCTCCTAGTTACTAGATGCTCTCTAGATAATAGGTAATAGCATATAGCTTAGAAATATTAAAGTGTAGTAGTTCTGCCTTGCTTAGTTAAAATAGAAGGAATACATCCTTTATCTTGTCCATTCTATAAGTAGCTGCTACTAGGTACCGGATGGTTAATTTGTTGTGTAATATATATTAAGATAGTATAGTAAAGTCTATAAACACCTGGATAAATAGCATGGCGCCTTTGTTCTGTTTTAGTAAAGGTGCTATAGTAGGGACTAATTGTTATAATAAAGATTTATACATCTTTCCTGTCTATTAGCCGATATTTACCCAGCTATCCCACACTATTATATTGGTAAATTGCTCCACCTATATAAAGCGGATGGTAATAAGTATATTAACATTTAATATCTCCTGGCCGCAACTATCTATGCATGGGATATTAAGGCCCTAATATTTTCTAGCCTGTATTTCGCTTTATATAAGCCCCTTAATCCAGTATATAAGGTGTTTACTAGTAAGGCCTTTAAGCACCTAGTATAGGAAATTAGGCGCCATTATCTTATAGATATTAGATAGATTATAGCCCTATATAAAGTTATAGAATGGCTAAATATAATTTAAGTTATCTTTCTTATTAGTATTATAACCTTTCTGCTACATTTATATTTGGTTTTTTGTTAATTGGTATATACAGAACGGCCATAGTTACTAGATGGCAGTCGTTAGATTATACTGTTTATATATATATATACAACGCCATAGGGGGTGAACACTTAAGAGCTCCAAGAAGGCCTAACAAAGGCAGAAAATACAATGGCAATACTCTTAAGAACAGGGATAATAGGACTAAAAGATTGGCTCTACTGGGTAGGTGTCCTAATAGGCAGCCTAAGATGCGAATATAGCTGGCCAAGACAGACACTAAAACATATAATACTGTTATACCCCCTACGCACCAACTAAGAAGCTATACTCTTAGTAGCTAGCATAGAGAACTATAACACACTACTCTTAATATAAAAAGGTCTTAAGGCGGTTACCCAGTAGCTTATTAGCTAAAATATACTAGACCAGTTTTGGGTTGCAAAGGAAATAGTAATAGAAGGCAAAGGGGCGAGTAATAGGCGCCCCCTAATAACTCTACAGTAGTAAAGCAAAGTTTGCGATACTAGCGCGTCCGTAGGCTTGTTACGGCAGCAGTGGTTCCTAAGGAGGTCAAAAAGTAAGGTAGTAGAGCACCACAGGTAACTTATAGGCGCCTTGTAGGCGAGTCCTAAAAGGCGGGGAGACGGATCACGGGGTTTTCTTAAAAGAGTTTTCTCCCTATATATATATAAGGAGTAGTCCGCGTGGGCCCAATAGGGATCCGAATCGGACGTTAAGCAATGAATAATAATAATATATATATATATAACAAATCAAACATTTACGGCCACTTTTAATACCTATAAGCGTAACCTGTTCTTTATAATCAGCCATAAATATAGCTAGAAGTAGAAAGCAGTATTAATCCTAGCCATCCGCATATAGGAGATATACTCCTTCTTTACCAGCTTTCTCTAATGCTATAGGCATTATTAGTATAACCGTATAAGCAGCAGGGTTATTGCTAAAGTATATATTTAAGGATGGCCGTAAGGGCCTTATATTGCACCGCTAGTTGTATTATTTAGTTGCTAGGTATATAGACTGGGAGGTATACAAGTAGTAATAGGGCTGGTTAATTTACAGATTATTAAATATATAGTTTAATATTTCCAATTAAAATATAGAGCGGCTATGCTTTCTTGCCGCTGGCGTATTGTATTAGTTGGGTCTTATTACTAGCTAATATAATTAGTATTATAGTTGCGCTAAGTGGTAGCTACTCTTATGTCTCCTACTACTAGTCTACCGTATTAAGCTTATTATATATTCTTGTTCCTGCTAGTAAGTACTACCTTACTAGCGAGAAAGTTATATCTCCTTAAAAAGGGCCGTAACTAATAAGAAAGGATATAATCTTTAGAGCATTTTAGTAATATACCAGCAGCTACTAGTCCCCTATAGTTACAATTATTTTAATCCACTGCAGTTGCTTACTCTTAGATTGCATCCATTTTAAAAGTAGTTTTGCTTTAACATCTTTAGCACTCTAGTAAGAAAAATGGTTGGCGAATATTTCCTAAAGCCTAATATTGTTAAACCACTTGTTAATAGCGCGGTTAGAAGTCCTATGGCTTACCCACTATAAGACCTATATATATTCTGCCTTATTACCAAATAGATAAAATGGGGGAGGTGTCTTATCTAGTGCACTGCTAGTACGTTTAATACGCGGTATAATGTCGCATACTGCCGCAGTATTATCTATAGTTTGCAGATTTTCTTAGTTTTGTCCCAGAGGCTTTCCTATAGCGCGGCTAGTAGCCTTTTTAAATGTTTTGGTCTAAAAGACGTCTATAGATATTCTAGTTAAAGCTTACTAATCGGTTTTAACTGTTACCAGGTTATGCACCCTATTAAATGTTATAAAATTATTGTTATAGTGCATATCCACAGCCCTATTATTTAGCTTATTAATAATATTATTGCCTAGAGCTTATATGGGTGGCCACTTATTATCTTACTCTGATTTAACCTTATAATTAGTTATTTAATGCCCTTCTAAGGTTTAATAGTATAATAGTGCATTGTCGTCCATATATTGTATAAGTGGCTACTTATTATATTGCTCTAGCTTAGCCCTATAATAAGCTGTCTAATGCTCCTCTAAGCTTTAATAGCATAAAGGTGTATTATTATTTGTCTCTTTAATATTAACGGTCTTATGTTTATCCTTCTTCCGTTTCTATTATTTTAGATAATATTGTTTATAACAAGTTAGACCGCCTATGCTTTTTACTTTAGTCCTATACTTTCCACATTGCTGCTAAATGGAGCTTATTTGTAAATTGCTGCATTAAGCTGCAACTTGCTGCAGTTTAGTTAAAAGGGGGCTGAAAACAACATCTGTATAGAACCGTATATTTAAAGTAGTATTTATGGCTTATACTATGTTATAAGCCAGTTAAGATAGGAGGAGTATATACTACCCTAGCGCATCTAGTTAAAAGCGCATGTTAATTAAATAGCAGAGTTTATACCTTTTAAAGTAATATACACGGCCATTTTAACGTATTTTTACCTCTTTTAGGTATAGATATACGCATTTTAATTAGTGTAATTAATATACACTTTTAACTAGATGCGCTAGGGTAGTTATGGTAAGAGCATAGTAATGTCTATGGATACTAACGCACTAAATAGCGCAACCCATTGCGTTTTATACTAGTTTATGCTAAATCGCGTTATGTTGGGCTAGGAGACTCTACTTATTACTAATATTGCGCTACCTCCCTATTATACTAAGCGTAGGATTCTAAACACTACTATTCCCTACTTAGGATATTAGACCGTCTTTTACAATAGGACATAATATACAATAGCAGTATGCCGTAAATATGGCGTAGTATAACTCTATAAGCGCCGCGGACCCGCAAAAATATATATAGCTTATTACTAGCTTAGGTATTACTATAGAGAGACTTAATACTATTAAGCGGACTTTTAAGCAGGTTATTATTGAGGACGGCATCCTGTATATTTTATTTTGCGGATAACTAAACAATTTGCTGCGCAAGTAGGTAATCTAAAAAGTTATCTATTAGATAGTAAAATGCGAGAAGGCACTAGCGCCATAGGTATATAAGGCCATGTAGAATATACTAGCTTATATACAGTTAAATATATATAAGAAGATAAAGGTGCTAGGGCGACCTGGTATTAACTATATAGTAGATGCGGAAAGGGGGCATGCGGTTACCGCAAACTCATAGAGTTTGTCCTAGCTTAACTATATATAGAACTGCGGCTATAATCTTAAACAACTTATTATACTACTTTGTAGGCGGAAACTAGATGGTATAAACTTAGTCCTAAGTATAGATGTGGCCTTAAGTCTAGTGTCGCTGTCTAATACGCCTTAAGGCCTATACATAGTCGAATATTAGCTGCTGGTTAAGATGTTTTTAGAGGCTAGGGTAGATTGTAACAAGGAATAGATATAGGCCGCCTATATAGAGACTATACCTATCCGAAACAATAGGACCTTAAGGGCTGCTCTATTAAGGGTAGTTTATTATAGGGTAGGCTAGGTTATATTTACAGCTATCTGCAGAGATGGTATGTAGGTGTCCGTTATAATTATAATATATTGCTAACATTTATCTAGCCCCATTTCTAGTGCGACATATTTTGCTAGGTGGGCTAAAAGGCATTAATTAATTACAGTTAATCTAATCTACGTGAAGATAGTGACTTTAGTTAAGTCTGCCTTATAGTAAGACCTCCTATTATACTAGGAAGCCCTAAGATTATTGCCTATATATATAATCTTAGGTTATCTAGATATAGTATAGCGAATTGCCTTTACTACAGGCTCTTCTATTGGGGGTAATTATATAGACATTATATTTGTCCTATATTTTGCTAGCTAGTAGCCAGTATAGTAGGATAAGTATTATTCTAAAGGCCTATAACCTTAGTAATAAGTTTCTTAAGATATAGTAAGGGCGTGCTAATACTAGGAATAGCATAGCCTAGGTTGGGGAACTACCCATATAAGCAAGAAAGGGCGTTAAGTCGCATTGCCTTAGCGGCAGCTATAGTAAGAAAAGAATTAGATCCTATTTAGGGTTATTACAGTTTAGTAAAAATAGAGGCGGCCTATACTATATAGAGAGTAATTAATAATAGTTGCGGTTATTAGCGAGATATCTAGACTATAATCTAATTAGTTAAGTACTTAAAATCTAAATTATAGATTAGTATTAATCAACCGCTAGCCTATAAGGGATAGAAATCTAAATCACTAGACTTAATAAATTGGGCTATCTTCACTATAATGCGCTTATCTATTTTAGAGATTATAATTATTAAGAGTATCTTATTTGGCTATAACACATAATATAGTAATATGCCGCATTTTATCTAGTACTGTAGCAAAATTGTAAAATGCTAAAGGCCTATAGTTACTGCCGCTCTTAACTTTTATCTAATGTCCCTATTTAAGGGTCTTACTACTAGTAAAATCTATAATATTTATCCTTACTACCCTTCTTGTATTCCAACGCTACTAATATCCTCTCTATTATTATTATCCTTGCTATTATTACTAGCACCGTCCTAGCTATTATTACTAGCGCCCTCTTCATTGGCCTTATTCCACGCTTTAGTATAATTACCAGTACCGCTAATATTTGCTATATCCGTGAAGTCAGGGATAGCAATGTTAAAGTTAACGTCTATACTATATAAAATAGGCGTGTGATCGGCTATACGCTAGCAGTAGATACGCTGTATAGTTTTATTAACATTAAATAGGGCGATAAGTTGCTAAAAGTGCTCTTTCCGCTTAGGATTCTTAAGGTTAATAAATACCTTATTATCCTTACACCACTTTTCAATTTTATAGTACGCAGTATTTATAAAGGTCTTGTTGCTAGTATAATGATTATAGACTACCTAGGGACTACTAATAATAATAAGGCCTGCTTATAGTCTAGTAATTACAAAAAGGTTTCTTACTATATCCTAAACAAATTTTAGTAGACTAGCAACTATTATATTAAACACTAATAACTCTACCTAGCCGCCTTAGATACCGTTAATAGTAAAGACCTTAATCTCGCTAACTACTAGCGTAAATTCCCGTTACTTACTGCTATCTTACTGGGCGTAGCACCATTCTTTAAGCGTATACAGCGCTATGGAGTAGACGGTAAGTTGGGCTATATACGGAACAGCAAGGCTAACCTCTAATGGCTTAAATTTAAAGTCTATTAGCGCTATGGCTACCTAGAATACGCGTTAAGCATAGACTAGGTTATACGTTAATTGGCTAAACTTGTTTACCTATATAGTACTATTAACGGCGAGGAAGGTGATAGGGTAGTTATAGCGCAGCATATCCTTAAAAAAGCTTGCCACCAGCTTTAACTGCTCTTAGTTTTTAACTGTTAGGCTTATTTAAAGCTAGCTATGCGGTAGGACGGCATTTATAAGATATGCAATGTCTTTAATAAATTAATGTTATAGGGAGAACTATACTGTATCCGCACTAGCTACAAGAAGACGTATATAGAGGGAGATGGATTTTTAATAGTAGAATAGATTATTAAAATTAGAACCAAGGATTGGTTTTGGTTAGTATATATTACTAAAAAGAACCTAAGGCACGGAGTTACTAGCCTAGATTTATAGACCTCCCTTAATTAAATATAGTCTGCTTTAGACAAATCCAGCAAAACTGCCTAGCTTAGACGCCTTCTTAGCCTTGTTATAGAAAACTGCGTATATGGCGCTAATAGAATATATACAAGTCTACAAGACTATATTGGGTATTATAAGAATAATATTAGCCTTTTTAGCTAGGTCTATAATAACTATATTAGCCATAAGTGTTAATCCCATCTTATTATCTTGCGTTATGTTATTACTAAGCGCAAATTAGTATAAGTATTGGCGGAATTTGGTGTATTTAGTTATATTAGGGTCTATAATAGGATATAGATTTTTATTGCTATCTGGGATACCTATAAGGCGTAATAACCACTAGCCTTTAAACAAATCTATAACCTATAACCGCTTATTAAAGCTAATAGCATTGCTAGCCTTAAACATACGGTAGAGTAGGAATACTATATTTAGTATAAATGCGTCCTTATTAATTATAGCATAGTTATCCTATTTCTTAAAATACTTAGGATAAGTGTTAATGCCTACTGCTGTTTGCTATATAATGGTATCCTGTATATAGACCTTAGTTTCTGTTAAGCGCATATAGCGGTAAAGGATAATAGGAAATTTAGTAGGACGGCCTTGTGTAATTAGTGCCTTATAGTCCTCTATAAGCGCATTATTAATTATCTTAGCTAGTATATCTAGTTAGTAATTAAGTGGTGATAAGACCTAGATTCTAGCAGGATCCTACTAGGGCAACCTAAGTTAATACTAGTATTATACTAAGACAGTTAGGAAGGTTAATTTCCCAACACCACCAGGGCCTTAGATTAGTAAAATACCGCCTATTATATATTTAAGCGCAGTATAGGTACCTATTTGCTCTTTATTAAGTAGCGGCAAGACAGCCTTAAGAGCATTATTAACTAAGTTCTTCCCATACTTAGCGATATTATAGTTAAAGTAATTAATATGCGGGAGATCTATGAAGTTATTAAACAGCGTAATTTAGCGCTTAATATGGAAACTGTTACCTCCTTACTATAGGTAGCATAGAGTATTAATCTCTTAGGAGATTTCAACCTTAGGGATACGCTTAGTTATAAGACAATTAATGCCCTATATTGTAATTAGGGCCTTACTTAGGTCATTAACTATTATAAAGTTATTACTGCTTAGAATATGCTCTAGAGCGAATATAGGGTTTAGTATAAACTTATAACCCACCTATAGTTAAAAGATAAAAGTATAGTAGTTATAGCCGGAGCTAAAGGGAGTGGTATTAATAATAACTCCTTTTTAGCTGGCTTAGCTATCTGCATCTTTACCTAAGAATAAGATATTAATAATAGAGTTAGTATAAAGGGTAAGACCATTAACTATCTAGATAGTAGCGTAGTAGACTTAGTCTATACCGCCTAAGAAGGTAATAAGATAAATAATAGTAGGTACCTAGGGGTTCTAGTTAACGGCCTTAAGGCTTATAACTACAGTATAGAACTAGACCATAAAATACTTAAGAATGCTATTAAACTAATACCTTATGGGGATTTTATATAATAGTTAGTCCTCCACTAAGAGCTGCATGCTAAGCTGGATATTTATATTATAGTTCTTTCACTAGCAACCTAAAGGATTGTTAACGCTCTGCTATTATAGGCTTGCGTTTAGGCTTATAATATAGCCATTAAGCCATTTAGTGCCTAGTGTAAAGAAGTTAATAATAACTGCAGGACTATTTAAAAGCATATCCCAAGCTTTGTAGATTTGTAGTGTAAATAGGCCAAAGTCCCTATTAATAAAGAAGTACTTGCTAAGTAATGTGTGTATACCTAGTGCGAGTTTGTTAAAGGCAACAACGAACCTAATATAGTAAAGTTATAGGGTTATAGCATCTTGCGGGAGAATGTGAGTAAAATACTTAAGTATAGTTAGATGTAACAGTTGTTAAGTAACTAGAGAAGTAGTATTAGCAGTGCTAACCTTAATATTGCCGGCGATATTAATATCTATAAATTAGACAGACGCTATTTTATATAAATAATAAGTAGGCATTCTATTGGTCTTATAAGACACCTAGAACATAATGCCATATGCTATAATATACTCTTTAATAATTTGCGTAATAAACTAAACTATAAGGTAGTTATTATTTAGAAACTAGAGTGCATCTAAAGGTTTGGCCATTATAAAATCGCTATCCTCTATATAGGTATCTAGATTATCTATTAGGCCATTTACTACTAGATAGAAGCCGGCTATATTAAGAGGTTTAGGCAATAGAGAGGTAGTAGCTATACTTAAAGCGGCAGTACCTAGTATATCTATTTTGCCTAAAGTAGTTATAGCATCTATTACCCAAATAAAAGTAGGTCTACTTATATAATTATTAATATTATACCCTGCAACTCTGCAGTTCTTATATACATAACTATAGAAGACAGTTTAATAATCTAGGGAGTTATAGTTTAGGCAAGTCTACTTCTTCTTATTTAATGGCTAGGGATAGTCTTACTTTCTATAGCCTATAGCACTATATTAGTTATATATTATATAAGAATAGTTACTCTTAAGATAACTAGCTTCCCTATAATTATTATATATAGGGTTAGGGTAGTTAGCTTTAAGATAACTAGCCTCACTACAACTGTAATAAAGTTAAGAAGCTTTCTTAAGAGGATAATTAGTACGTATATAGCCGGTAGACAGACAGAGATGGCATTTTAGAGTATTATTGGCTAAAAGGTGTAGACTGCCAAGCTTTAAAAGAAGAGGCTTATTAAGTATAGGGCCCTTACTATTACCTTATAAGATACTAGAGCCTATAGCCGCCATAGTTAAGGCAATTTTAAAAACTATAATGCCTTTAGTAAACTTTTTATAGTTATAGACGTAGTTAACATCGCAAGTTATAAAATAATTAGTAGGTAAGTCTATTTTAGTAGTAGGCTGTATTAAGTAGTGGTCTATATAAATATATTAGTAAATATAGATTCTCTATTATATAGCTAAGGTTAAAGATAAGGTAGCTAACTTACTATATTATAAGGCTCTATAGCCTAGATAGATCTATAAAGGCACTAGTTATAAAGATAGATGCCAGTAGAGTAGGGGTAAGAGAGGGTAGTTAATAGAGTTAGGTTAATTAGTAAAGGTAAGGAGATAAGGCGCGCCCTAATAAAATTATATAAGTAAGGCCTTGGCGGTAAAGCATATAGTTATACACTTTATAGATTAAATGCGTGTAAGGGCAAATCTATAGTAATAAGACTAACCTATAAAGGAAGACGCGGTATAGTATAAGTTATAGGGACTACCCTACTTAGCCTATCTTTTAATATAGGCTAGGCGATGGTCTAGCACTATTAAGCTTTTACAGTTTATAATATGAGTATATAGATATATAAAAGGGTAGGGGAAAAAAGAAGCGAGCAGTAAAGTAAAAGCACTTTACTATAGATAGGCTAATTACATTATAAGTAAACGGAAACTTAAATACCGTAATCTATTAAAAATATTACTAATAAGCATAGCCTATTACTGCTAAAAAGTACAAGTCTTTTCCTCCCTTAATTGGTAAGAGATAAGGTATTATTAGCTAAATAATCTCTTATAGAAGTACTGGGTGGAGAATAGGATATTATAAAACCATATATAGTTTTAGATAAATCTAAAATAAAGATATTAAATATAAAAGACTCTAATATAATAAATGCTATAGTAGAACACTAACCTCTTATATAATACCAAATAGATAAATAGTAAGATAAGTTAATATTGCTAAGCGGCTAGATATAGGTATATATAATATATCTACTGTCCTAAAATGCCCTAATATGCCCTAATATGCCGTAAAATGCCGTAAAATGCCATTAATTGTATAAACTTATAATATAAGATAAAAAACCTCCTGCTACCTTTTGCTATAGATATACATTTAAATAAGCACTAGATGTTTAAGTATAGACATAAAAGCAACCTATATACTAGATAATTATTATTCCAGAAAAAGTTACCTAGTAGGGCCTTAAGTGCTACACAGTAGTATAATAATAATACTAGCGATTATAAAGTAAGTGTAATATATTGCCGCCTACTAGAAGTACTACCTATTATATACTAAGCACTTTATAGCGATAGAGTCCGTATATATAGATATAGGCTAGCCCTCTAACTCTAGTAGCACGTATATCCACTAACTTTGTATAATAATAAGAAGTATAGTGATGCCTATAATAAGTGTAATATATTACCGTCTACTAGAAATACTACCTATTATATAGCAAATACTTTACAGCGATGGAGCCTATATATATAGACATAGGCTAGCCCTTTAACTCTAGCGGTGTGTATATATACCAACTTTATATAACAATAAAAAATATAGTAACGCCCATAACCTCCTATATTCTACTATACCGTAATAACTAGTTACCCCTTTATAGGCACTTTATAAATCGCTTATATTAAAAACTGTAAGAGTTTAGCAGTACTAAACTACTACCTAGCCTTAAATAGGCTAGGTAGGGTAGTCCCTATAAGTTATATAATTATGCCCTTATTTAACTGCATAGTACTAAGTCTAGCCGCATTTGTTACGGACCTTATATTAGCAGTAGTAGTACTACTAGAAAGAGACATAAACGGACTAGTGGTGGAAGCGCGGGAGGCGCTGGAACCAGTCGAGCCATGGGACAAGGAGTAGCCGAGTTATATAATATGTCACGTTACCAGTTCGGAACATGGGAACGTAGGAACGTGGGAACGCGACGTACTAACATACCAACGTACTGACGTACTTAGTATGTTTTATAGGAGTTAAATTATGTATTTAAAGGACCACAGTCCCTACCTAGATAGTTCTCTTTCCTTATAGTAAATCTTAGAATATAATTAGAGTTAGTCTATTAGGCAACCACTCCACCAGTTATTATTACTTATTGACTTTAGTTTTAATATCTACATACCTAGCCCATTAATGAGTCCACCGTAGTCCCTACTACAAGGCTCTGTTATATATTTACTACTACGGTTACGGTATTAATAAGGGAGAGTTAAATAATATGCTACCCAAAGCACCAGTTATAACACCATTAACGGCAGCTACGACCTTAGGATTAAGAGGAGACACCAGTATAGTAGATACTGACTCACAGTTAATCACGAGAGGTCAGTTACAAGAAATGGTTGATCGCTTATTGGATAATAATAGAATACTTAAAGAACGCATTAATGGAATCAGAGCAGCAAAGATTAGGTTACCTTTGGTTGAACGATTCTTAGGAAAGAAGTTAAAGCTTAAAGGATTCCTTATGTAGATGCATTTTAAGGTGATGCAGGAAGGAGCAAAGCTAGCAACATCTGTGGATTAGGTAGTATACGCAGGACTGTTCTTAATAGGAAGGGCATTAGAGTGGTTTAAACCTTACCTTATGGAGATATAGGTGAACGGTATGACGACTAATAATTAAGATGTATGGTATGTGTTTACCAGCTGGAACGGATTTGCGGAACGGTTAATGTAAATATTTAGAGACCCCAAAGCAACTACTACGGCGGAATAAAAGCTTTAGAATCTAGCACAACGCACTTTAGTAATTGAGTATATAACGCAGTTTCAAACGCTAGCTATATAGGTTGAATGGAATAACAAGGCGCTTATGGCATAGTATAAATAAGGACTTAAGGCTAAAGTCTAGGACGCAATTATTCTAATAGAAGATGCGGACACCCTAAGGGAATTAATTGATTAGGTAATTAAGATCAATAATAGGATCTACTAAAGGGAGCAGACTAAGAAAGGTTAGGATAGAGTTCCATAGTTGTATAAGGCGCAGAGTACGCAACGATAGACATAGAGTTAAAAACTATGGTATAGCGCAGAGCCAATGGACCTAAGCGGTACTAAAGAATCCAAGAGATGGAATAAGAAACTATAGAAACCTAGAGGTTAAGGATTAAGTGATTATAGGACTAAGGAGCAGAGGCTAAACCAGGGATTTTAGTAGTAGAAGATATTTAGGCGGACTCTATAACAAAATTAGTGGTTTAGAGATGGAGCTTATATAAATTGCGGAAAATAAGGTCATTTTGCTAGAGACTATAGAGGTGGTTAGAGTAACTACATAGTAAAGGGAACTAGACTAGCAGAAGACACGTACGTATAGAGGGACAATAGTAAACTGTAAGGAACTAAAGAGTGTTTAGTTAACAGTTTTACGTTTTGTTATAATAACATATGCCAAATTTATAAAGACGCTAAGTATGGTATAAGCTATTGGCTGTAGGAGCTAAAGTTATCTAAGTTTAGAGGAACTAACGAACCAGCTTATAGATTGGACATTAAAGATGATAAGTTTAACGCAGATGAAGCATTTACCAACAATAAGGCAGTAAAGGCAGCTTACTAGGAGCATATAAATCTTAGAGAAGTTGAAACAGAAGCAGAAACTAAAACCGTTATAGAATAAGGTTTAGTAACAGGTATTATAATACCATTAGATATAATTTCTATTGCTTTATAAGACGGAAGGAGCAATATTAATAAAAGATTAGGTAAGCAGATAACTATTAGTGCTAGCTCACTACTTAATAAAGGTAAAAGGCCATAGGTCTAAGATTCTTAAAAAGAGATAAGGAAGGCTCTAGACTTACAAGACGTAATAAGGACAGCTTAGGAACCCACAATGGAAGAAAACCGGTGGGAGAGGGCAACGACTTAGTTCAGTAACAGACGAATGAGTACAGGACGCAAGTTTAAGAACTGTAAGTTTGGAGAACAAATAAGAACGTTAATAGGGAGCTAAGACTTTAAAGAGTAAATAAGGTCTATAGCAATTCCAGGTAAACGTAGTGTTTAGCCTAAAGATTAAAAAGTTAATACTAAGATTAAGAAGCAAAACGACTTTATAGATCTAGCTGCAAGACACAGAAAATAAGAAACTATAAATAAGTTTAGATAAAGAATCATTATATAACAAGAGTAAAAGCTAGACCAGAGATTAGCTACGCCAGGTTATACTAGGGATAGAGCACCTATACAAAGAATCACTAATAGGCATAAGACAGGCACGCTAAGAGCAAAATGGTTAGATAAACTGAAACAAGAAGAGGATCTAGGGATTCCAACCAGATTTAAAGAAAGACATACTAAAGGATGTCACAATGCAGCGATAACAAGGTACTTTCTAATAGATAGACTATATACACTAAACTAGTTGTATAAAAAATAGTATAGGTAATAACACAATGATAAACAGGAAGATTTTTATATATAGCTAGATGAAAAAGTTGTCTAAGACCAACCTATTATGGAGAAACGCATAAGTTACATTAAAGGAGCATTAATTATAACGTTAAGGAACCTAGAAGAGGGATCCAGGGACTAGAGAAGTGATTAATAAATCTTAGTACCCATAGAAGAAAGACCAACAGTTAGATTAGCTAGATAGAGGTTTAAACTTAAGAGTGAAGACGAGCTAAGAGTTAACCTAAATTATCTAGCGCATTATATATTATTATGGATAGCTTATATGGATAATATATATGGAATGCACAAAGCACTAAAAGAAAAGAACTGGAAATACCTAGTAAGGATATATTGGGTACTAGATAAGAAATGGTTTAGGGACGCTAAGTATATGCATAGATGGCACCTAGTAGAAGTTTAGGAGTTAGGCAACTTAATACTTTAACCAGGAAGATTCCTTATGGAAGAATACCTAGATAGACGACAGTGGTGGGACTGCCTAGAGAACACTTATCTATGGCATATAGAGGGGAAAAAAAACTAGGTATTAGCCTAAGTTGGACTAAGTATAAAGTGAGCTAAGTTAATATTTGGGAAAAGGGGAGGCCTATAGGACTAGAGGGAACTAGTGGTAAAACCTTAAACCCTTAAAGGAATTTAAGGATAACACCTGAATTTATAAATTAAGTAGTAAGATTAACAGTTTAAAGTACTAATAGATAGTAAAGCAATAAGGAACTATATATTACTAGTAGCAGTAGAAAGGATAGGGTTACTATACAGATAAAAGGAACACCTGTATCTACTTACAATAATTTTAGGAGATTAAATAGCCTATGGAGGAGGTATTATTAATCTTAAAATAGGACCTATTTAGTTAACTATTAAAGGAAGACAGGTTAAGATGTCTTTTAATATCCTACTATTAGGACAGGATAAGGCGATACTAGGAATGCCTTGGTTATAGGAATATAATCTAAAGGTTGACTAGGTTATAGGTTAGGTTGATATTAGGGATACTTAATGACATAAGATGCAATAGCAAACCAAGTTAGTATGGTACTAAGTTAGAGCGACATGTAAAGAGACTAAGCGAGGCTTAAGTTATATACTAAAGAGATACCACAAGTATAGCAAAAAGTTATGGTCACTAGAAAGTGAAAAGCTGTTAGGATATATAGTATAGGACTATAAGATAGAATTGGACCTGGGAATAAGTCTAAAGTTCTTTCCAATCTATAAGCTTACTGAAACCAAGTTAGTGGCACTTAAGGAGTTTATCCAAAAGAACTTATAAAAGGGATATATTAGACCATTGCAGTTATTAGCAGGATATCTAGTACTATTTATCCTAAAGAAAAACGGAAAACTTAGAATATATATAGACTACAGACAGTTAAATAGCATCACTAGAAAGGATAGGTATTCTTTACCCTTAATTAGCGAGATCTAAGACAGAATAGGCAATGCGCAAATCTTCACGAAGATAGACCTAAGGTGGGTATACCACCAGATTAGAATTAAGGAAGGCGATAAATAGAAGGCAGCCTTTAGGTTAAAGGAAGGACTATATAAACCATTAGTTATACAATTCAGGCTTATAAACGCACTAGCGATATTCTAAAAGCGAATTAATAGTGTGTTAGGAGAACACCTTAATGAGTTTGTTATGGTATATCTTAACGATATTATTATCTACTCTGTGAGTAAGGAAGAACATAGAGAACACATTAAATAGGTTTTAAAGAGACTACAAGAAGAACAGATGCTAGTAGCAGTTAAGAAATGCGAGTTCTTTATAAGGAAGACCAATTTTGTAGGATTTGTTATTAAACTAGGAAAAACCAGTATGGACCCAAAGAAAGTTAAAGCTATAGTCGGTTAGCAAGAACCAGAGAATGTTATATAGTTGAGATCGTTCCTAGAACTTTGCAACTACTATAGGAGGTTTACGGTATAGTAGTTAAAGAGCATTAAGCTGTTTACTTGGTTAATGAAGAAAGAGGAACTATAGGTATAGAAAGAGGAGTAAAAGAAGTTATTTAGAAAACTTAAGGAGTTATTTACCTAGGAACCAATCCTTAAGATCTATTAACTAAAGTTAGAAATAGTTGTTAAGATAGATGCATTAGACTTTATACTAGGAGCATATTTGCTATAGAATCATCAGGACGTATAGCATCTAGTAGTATACTATAGTTGAAAAATAATACTACTAGAACTGAACTATAACATCTACAATAAGGAGTTATTAGGTATAGTTATAGCATTAAAGGAACGGAGAGCATTCTTGCAAGGCACCAAGAAACCATTTATGGTTAAGACGGATTATAAGAACCTTACAGGATTCCTAACGACAAAGGAACTCAACTAAAGATAGGTTAGATAGGCGGAAATGCTTATAGAATACTATTTTGAGATTTAGTATACTAAGGGTATAGACAACGCATAAGCAGATACTCTAAGCAGAAAAGCTAAACTATAAAATAATGAGAAACTATCAGGGGCTATGTTACGAAAGGACGAGGATGGACTGACCAGATATAATTATCCCAAAATAGCGGCAATAAGAGAAATTAGCCAGATCTATAAGTCACCAGAGAGTAATTAGATATAGAAGATCTAAAAAGTATAGGTAGAGGATCTAGACTTAGAGCAATACGAAAACTAAAAAGCTATATATGTTTTAAAGACAATTGCAGACAAGTTTATAAAAGAGTTTTATAAGGGAACGACATAAGGACACAATGGAGCTATAGTCTTAGTGTTAAGACTTTAAGAGGAATATATTATTTAAGGAATCTAGGGATTAGTAAGATAAGTTATAAAGGAATGTTTAAATTACTAAAGAAATAAACTAACGAGGCATAAGCTATATAGAGGGCTACAACCTATTAAAATACTAGGAAGACTATAGAAGGTTATATTATAGGACTTTATTATAAAGTTGCCAAAGTCAAGAGATCCTATTATAGGGCAAGATCACAACGCGATCTTAGTAATAGTAGATAAGCTAACAAAGTAGGGATACTTTATAGCATGCACAAAAGAAATATTAGTAGAAGATGTTGCTAGAATCTATGTTAAGGAAGTATTTATAAGACACGGAGCACTAGATAAAATTATATCAGATAGAGACCCAAGATTTATAGCAGCATTTTGGGAAGTGTTTCTAGCAGAACAAGGAGTTTATGTAGTAATATTAATAGTATATTATCCGCAGACGGATGGATAGACAGAAAGATTAAACTAGATACTAAAACAGTATCTAAGGCATTATATTAATTATATACAAAACAATTGGGTATTATTATTATTAGTTGCATAGTTTATATATAATGCAACACTATAAGAAGGAATGAGGACATTACTATTTAAGGCGAGTTACGGATATAAGCCAAGAACATTATTATCGCTATATTAAGCAAAGAAGACGAGTAGCACAGCTAAAAAAAGAACGGAGACGTTAATGAACCTTTATGCAAACCTTATAGAAACAGCTAAGATGGTACAGTAAATAATGAAAAGGTACTACGACGCTAAGAGATCTAAGGGACTAGATCTTAAGGAGGGTGACAAAGTATGGCTACTATACAAAAACTTTAAGAGTTAATAACCAAGCAAAAAGTTAGACTATGTTAGACTAGGACCTTTCGAAATTACATAGGAGATTTCACTGGTTATATTTAAGTTAAACCTACTAGCTAAAATAAAGATTTACCCTATACAGCACATTATAATGCTAGAGCCAGTATATGGGAATGTTAAGCCACTAGTCTACAAGGCAGATACGTATAGAGGATAAAAGGAAGATAAATGGCAAGTTTTAAAGATTGTTAGTTATAAGGACGTAGATAATGAAACGTGGTACAAAGTTCAGTAGATAGGCTATAATAAGACTACCTAGAAACCACTAGGAACCTTAAAGAACGCTATAAGAAAGGTATAGGAGTATTAGAAGAGAATGGGTTAGGCAATATTAAGAAGGAGCCAAAAATAAAGGGATTAGTTAAGGGTAATAGACGAGCTGGGTCATCTAGGGGATCCACCGCCGGCGTATAAACTGTTTCCGCCTCTTTTAGATTGGAATCCATTTTAGCCTTCTTAGCCTTAAGTTCACGAAGACCTTGCTCTACTAAACGCAGCTCCTTGGAACGCACCTTCTTACGAACCTTCGCAAGACGGGTTAGTCGAGCGTAAGCATCCAGTTGAGCCTTTAGAGCCTAAGACGCCTCGTTAGAACGACGCTAAACCTTAGCAAGGGCCTTGGCTAGCTTACTCTCTAGTCTTTTAGCCGCTACTGATATGTAAGACCCTAAGACAAATTAGATAAGGAACCAGACGGTTACAAAGAATTATAAGACGTATATACTTAGCGTTAGAGATAGATTAAACATTGCAGGACAATCGCATGTTCGCTTGCGTACACTTAGCGTATAAAGAAGGTTGGCAACTAGACGGAGACGCGATCGCAATGCATACTAACTTCTTCTCCGCATAACAAGAACAGGACGGTATAACTTTACTAAGCAAAAGAATAAACGTTACCAGCTAATTACGACGGTTAGACGCAGAGGATCTAATAGGAGGCATTAGGAATAATAAAGGTTGTTAAGTTAAAGATGGGAATGCCACACCTCTAGTAGACGACTTGGAGATGTAGGATATCTTTAAGAATGAAGATAAAGAGGAGGAGGATGGTGTTACGGACCTTATATTAGCAGTAGTAGCACTACTGGAAAGAGACATAAACGGACTAGTGGTGGAAGCGCGGGAGGCGCTGGAACCAGTTAAGCCATGGGATAAGGGGTAGCTAAGTTATATAATATATTACGTTACCAGTTCGGAACGTAGGAACGTAGGAACGTGGGAACGCGACATACTAACGTACCAACGTACCAACGTACTCAGTATGTTTTATAGGAGTTGGATTATGTATTTAAAGGACTACAGTCCCTACCTAGATAGTTCTCTTTTCTTATAGTGAATCTTAGAATACAATTAGAGTTAGTCTATTAGGCAACTACTCTACTAGTTATTATTACTTGTTGACTCTAGTTTTGATATCTATATACCTAGCCCATTAACGAGTCTATCGTACTCCCTACTATAAGGCTCCGTTACAGCATTTACCCTAATTAGTAGTAGCAAACAATAGCCAATTTTACCTCTATATAGGCATGTGTGGGTAATTATAAGATTTACTACTTTACCTCTCCTTTATTTACCTTACTTACTCTACCTTTTATCTCTCTAATAACTAACCTCTAACTATATCTAATACTAAAGTTATGCTAATATAGCACTAGCCAGCTATAGCACGAAGCCTCCCTACTTTAATAGTTACCTTTTACTTAATATATACTGTAATATTGTATATACCTAACCAAATAAGCGACTTAATAATAATATAACTATGGGTAAAGCTGGACGCGTAGTATAAGACGAACCTAAAGCTAACTAAAGATACGGATATTGCCTAAGGCTTTAGAATAAGTATTAAAAACTATAATAGACTAAAAGAGATGGTTAAAGATATTATAATTAAAGTTAAGCCTAAGCATGTAACATATTGTAGCAACTCTATAATAATAAAAAAAGGACATGTTAAAGAGTTTTATAAGCAACTCCTATAATTTGTTAATACCCTACTAGATTAGAAACTGTAGGTAACTCTAAAAATTATAGGAAGTGCTTATTCTAATTATATAAGGAGGGTACTAAGTACCTTTAAGAAATTAAAAAACCTACCTCTATATAAATATATGTTACCCCTAAAGACTAAAGCATAAGATAAGATAATGCTACCTTAGCTGCTATATATAATATAGCCTATAGATGTTACCGTAAACCCACTATATAGTATCCCTTTGCCTTAGCTAGTAACCCTAGGAGTAAGCAATATAATTAATATAGGAGATATTAAGATTAAAATCCAATCTATAGGCTTAATGGGTAAGTTAATAATTAGGGTAATCTAAGTCTTATATTTAATAAGTGGAAACCTATATATAGCTCTAGGAAAGCTATAGGAGGAACTACAAGCCTATATAGAGCTTAATATTAACGGTCCGCCTAAAAAGAACATCTATATATTGCCATAGAGATATAAAAACCTCGCAATACAGTTAAAGGGCATACTTATTGCAGCTCTTAGCGAAATAGCGAAAAATGGCATAAAGGAGGCTATGCTTATAGTATTATTCTTGCCTCCTAGCTTAAACTCCTAAGTTACTGCCACTAATAATATACTGTTAGCCATTAAATCTAAGGCTAGATATAATAGATGCAGTATAAAAAACAGCTAGTAAGTCCTAATGCTATATAAGGCTAGCGGCAAAGAGCAAACTGGGAGAAGGCAAAAAGTAGAGTTATTTAGAATTAGTAGTATATAGCTTTAAGGAAGACAGTAAGGGCGAGCCTATTAGATATAAGAAATTAAATAATAGCAAGACTAAATTAGGTAAATATAATAAGTGGCCTTAACTAAGATTGGTAATAAGTGCCCTAGTAAAGGATAATAAAAGCAAGCTAGCCGCGCCTAGGAAGTTAAATAGTTATAAGGCCAACCTAAATAGATATAGGAAGCGCCCTTGGCTAGAATTAGTAGTAGGCACCCTTATGGAAAATAGCAATAGTAAGCCAGTTATGTGTAGAAGGTAATTGGTAAAGGGAAGATATAACCTATCTACCTATAAGCCTATATTAGCGAGTGACAGCGGTACTAGAGAAATTGCTATAGATAACAGTAAATCGCCGTAACCTATTACTAAACCTAAAGGTATACACCAGCCTAATAATATAATAGTTAACCCTACTACTATATTACCAACTATTAATACCCCTTAAGATATTACTGCAGAGGATAGTAAATTGCCGTAACGTGCCGGTGGATATAATAATTAGTTCCTATATTATACTAACTCCAAGGACGTAGAGAGTAGAGATAAAGATAAGAATTTAGTTAATAATAATAACTAAGATAAGAATTTGGTTAATAATAATAACCAAGATATAGATATAGAGGAAGAACTTAACTAGTAAAATTTCTTAGCCTAGCTTTATAAGGCTAGGAAGGATAACCTAGATAACGTACTAGTGTATATAATAGAGGGGGATCTTCTACTTACTCTAGAGTATTTCCTACTTATCTTATTAAAAGCACTTTCTAAAACCGCCCTAATTAAACTCCTTAATTAGGGCCTTATATTAGGCTTTAAATTTAGCCTATACTAAGTAGTATATATAGCTTGGGTATTTAAGCAAGAGAGGATAATTAAAGGAGATGGTATTTATATAGACGAACCTAGCGTGGGCAAGACTATATAAATAATCACTTAATAGCTAATAAACTACTTTTATTATCAGAATGTAATAGACATTTAAAAGGCCTAAGCCGCTAGGGATATAACCTACTACCTACCTAAGATGTATCCGCTAGATATAAAATGCCTATAGGTAGTAAAGCAGCTAATTATATACTACTGCGAAGACAACTCTAAGAAGCTATACCCTATAGACCTATAGTAAGGCTGCTTAGTTGTCCTTACGCCAAACCTAGGCCTGCTAGGGTTCCTAAAAGACGCGAGTGCAATATTATAAGACAGCGCAATTATAAAGCTCCCCAACCTACCCCGGATTACAATTCTCGCCCCTAGCTATAAAAAAGTTAAGATATTTAGTAAACTAAAAAGGGATGAATAGCGGCAAATCTATAAGACTTTTAAGTAGACTAATAAGGAATAATAGGAGAATAACAATAATATATATCTAGTTGGCAAGACTTCCCTATTATACCTATAGGGTAAAGCTAAGTTTAGAATAATTATTACCCTGCCCCTAATATAACGGAACTATTAGCGCTAAGACACTTAACCTAATTCCTTCTAATTACTACGCGAAATTATATTGCCACATAACTAATATGCGAGTTTATTACCATATAAACTAGTATATAAAAACACCCAAATGGCTAAACTATTAGATTGCATTAAAAATCAAAGAGTATAATATAGATTAGGTATATCCTCTAGGATAAATGCCACCTAGACGCAACCGGTAGAGTCTTAATATTATTTATTTAGGATATAGTTAAGGAGTACCGTATAGCGTATAATCGCAGCCCTACTATATAGGGTATATCTAACACGCCTAATAACGGGAACCTAATGCAACTAATGCGGTTTATTATAGCAGGATTAAAGAGGCCTAAGTAGGAAGAAGTAGATAGGCTAAAGGGAACGGAGTTTAAAGTACTGCTTAAGCTTAAAGAAGAAACCATTTAGCTAAAGAAGAAGGAATTTAACTGTCTTTATAAGGATGCGAAGACTAACTCAACTAGAGCAATAGTAGATAAGAAATTCGGCAAACTGGCTACATTTTTCCGCATAGTTATTCCAACATTTTAGATACGTAGAGGGAAGTTAATACTCTAGTTTAACCAGCAAAAGCTTATTCTAAAAAACAGCTATTTTAAATTAGTTATATTATAGGCCAACCCTAATAATACTAAGGCGGCTATAATTACAGCTATGGAGAACTAAGTAAGCATAGAGTAGAGGCGCTAATATAAGGAACTTCTGGCTATATAGGAGGAAGATAGCAGCGATTTAAATACTAAACCTAAGATACCGAAACTTACCCAAGCCGAGTTATATACTAACGCGAAAACGGTAGTAAGCGTAGCCTAGGTTGTCCAATACTAGGACCAGTAAGCCCCTATTATAATTAAGTCCGACAATAAACGCCTAAAAACTTAGAGTTGCATACTTAAGGACCTAATTGTTGCTAAGTGGACTACTAACCCGCTTAGTAAGGAGTTCACTAATATACTTAACCACTATTTTTAACAGAATGCAAAGTTCTTTAAAGCTAAAAAAATCTATAATTGCGTTTATGTTAAAAAACGGACAGACAGTTCAGCGTGTATAATTGTCATTACCACTTACTTACCTCTTACACTAGCTTGTTTGTTTAATAGGCTATATAAAGAATACGGTAAAGATAAGGTGCTATACTATGCAGCCAGCATATCTAATATTAAGAAGGCTAAGGCTAGGTAAACCTTTAACACTAATAACTCTAAGTGGATCCTACTTTACACCTTTATATTAATTAGGCTGTCTATTAACCTACAACGCGTAAATTATACTATTATAGTTGAGCTAAGCCACAAGCTCTCAGAGGTAAAGTAACTATTTGCTTAGATAGATTAATAAGGACAGACTAAGTCTATCTGCTATAGTACTATTATAGCTAATTGGAAGTTAAGTATTAAATAGAGGATATTAAAGTTAACTAAATTTACGTTATTACTACAGAAGTTGGTGTACAAGGAAAAGGCTAATTTAAGCTTAAAGTTAGGCCAAGGTAAGAAGGAAAACACTAAGACTATCTAATGCTGGTAATAATTATAAGGGTATAATGCAACTATAGATAGTTCTAAATACTGTATATAGTTACTATATAGTAAAACCTGTCACTATTATATAGTGGTATATACGTGGGCCAAGGGACGTGTCTTCCAGTAACTTATAAGTAGTAGTATAGCGTATATAGTAAACTTAGTTAACTAAAATATTTCTAGGATTATTATTTTTAAGAGAGCATTAAGCTATATCACGGGACTAACACACGTTATTATAATTTGGCTTATAAGCGTACGTATATATATAAGCACAGATCTAACCCCTAAGCGACGCGTATATATACTACCTTACCTCCTACCTAGATCTTTACGCGACATTAATTATATACTTTTGTCTTATACCTTAATAGTTAGCTTATACTATGATAGTTGGTTTATACTATAACAAGCTATAGCTTACATCACTATTATTATTAAGGCAGCGTTTAGCCGCAAATTGTAGCATTATTATTGGCAGTGTGGTGTGTAGCCGCGAAATGCAACTAGATGCAGCTAAATGCCAAAATTACTAGATTAGCATAAACCTAACTTAAGATACTAGTAAATTTTTTTATAATGCGCTAGAGCCTTAGCGAGATTTTTACAGGGGTAGTAACTTTAATATTTATTAATTGTTGGTCACACAGGGTGACTCACCAATAACGGCTACTCGAGTAGGTTACAGTGATGTTGGTTAAAAGCTTGATAATTCTTGTAATAAGGAAGGGCAAGGAGCTTAAGGCTCCTCGCCACACTAGTGCCGCGGCGACACGTAATATATTCCCAACACTAGCAATTCTTCTTTTGTGGTTGCCACCTATATATATATACCGCTTGACCAGCATAATAAATATTAATCCTCCTCACTTACTATTGCCATTGTAATATATAACGGCTCGCACAAATGCCTTTAAACCGAAAAAGAATTATTAGGGAGTGGTAGGAAGATATATCGCAAGGGCCGCTAAGGCGCTAGTAGTAAGCAAACCAATAGCAATTTTCTATCCTGGGGATGTAAAATCCTAATTAGTTGTTGGAAGTTAGGGTCCGTAGAATACCACAGATAGTGTGCTCCAGCATCGTTATAAAGTCTTGCTCTTACTCCCTTTTAACCTAACCTTTAACTCTTATATATAGAGTGTTTATGTTAATAAATGTTTCTAGAGCCTTATTTGGGTTTGCCTTCGTCATTACATCTACTAGGTTGTCTTGGCCATTAATCTATTAAATTTTAAAGAGTTCTTGCCGCTTATAGGATTGCTAAAGTGCTATAATATCAATTATAAGGCGCTTTTCCTTTATAGTACCAAGCTTGACTAAACACTCATAAAGGGAATATAAGTTGGTATACATAATTGTAGGGATAATAGGAAGTTCAAGTTAATCTATAATTATTTTTAGGGTGGTTCCAATTGTAATTGCTATGTTAACTCCGCTAACCATTCCATATATCTCTAATGCTAGAACGCTTCGAGTAACATACTTACTCTTAGTTAAGCTCCAGTGGATAAAATTACCGTGGATTATAAAGTTATTCTCTCTAGTAGATTTGTTTGCGATAATAATCTTATATCCTAGCTAGGAGCTAAAATCTTTGTTATTTATAAACGATCTATTAATAAATACAAAGAGCTTAGCAGTGGGAAGATTAATAGGTATATAGAGTAGTCCCCAATTAAGATGGTTTATTTACCAGAAAAGACGCTTATTTAGGGCAAGAACGTCATCCTTAGTTGGTTCCTAGTGTTAAGCGGCAACAGAGAGATTAAATAAAGCCTTAGGTTAATAGATAGAAGCAATATAAGCTCTATAAGCGCGTTACTCTATATATCTTTACTTTAGAGAATTAACATTAATAACGTTAATCTTCTTGCCTTGACCCTTCTAGCACAAAGCAATAGAATCCTTGTTTAGGGAGAGAATACATCTATTAAAGAGTAATAGTGTTTTTAAGTTAAGCTTTTCCTTTAGCTTTACTATAAGATTTGCCTTTACTAACTCATCTTCTTTAAGAGCTGAGAATTGGTTGTCTCCTAAGATAATTATATTGTTAGTTTATATACCAACGATTCTAAATAGAGTTCCTATAGTTGTTATAAAGAAGCAGGGATTAAATATAAAAGTAGTTATTAAAAGCTTCTCTTTATAGTGCTTGCTGTAAGTAGCCCACTAATAGGTTCCTACCTCTGCAATTCTATATAATGGCTTAAGTATAACTATAATTATATCTTTAGGATATTAGTGGCGAATTTGCTCTAAAAGGTGTGCTAATATTAAGCGCTAAAGGTATGTCTCTGATTGGGTATAGGCCTAAGTAATATCTCATAAATAGACCGCTATTCTATTTTTTATTAAGGAGGGAGCTAGCGCAATAATAACTCACTAACTAGCTCGTTAAATTATAGGAGATTATATAAAAATTATCTCCTTACCATTATTATTATAACCTTAAATAATAAGCCTTAATTTCTTAAATAGGGTATTAATAGCTTTGCCCTTAATCTTATTAACCATTCTTAACTTAAAGATGCGAACTCTATTAAACTTAGTAGGGTTATACTTCTTAAATTTAAAGACTCCTCTTATAATAAGACTATTAATTTCCTGCTTATT
>Ga0307507_10001201_pt1 | contig 57709 bp, 61 predicted proteins | sample 7_EM_MG_FD_207223 | JGI IMG/M metagenome (GOLD analysis project Ga0307507, IMG submission 207223) | Populus trichocarpa ectomycorrhiza microbial communities from riparian zone in the Pacific Northwest, United States - 7_EM | ecosystem: Host-associated > Plants > Roots > Unclassified | place... | reverse complement strand
ACAAAGTTGCGCCATATGCGATCATGGCGTGTGCGGTAAGCAAGGATGCTTGGTACGCTTGGTTGTCACCGTGGTTGGTTGGGGACTGTCGGGAAGAGGATAAGTGCCACCTGATACCATTTGGAAATCCCCAAATGCCACGAGTCATTATTGGGCATAATGCTGGCTATGATAGAGCGCGGGTCCAGGAGGAATACGATTTGGTACGATCGAGAAATTATTTCCTGGATACGATGTCCTTACATATCGCAGTGAACGGGATGTGTTCACGCCAAAGACCAACATGGATAAAGCATAAGAAAAACAGGGAACTTAGGGAAAGGGCTGAGAAGGAGAACCACGGGGGCGACTTTCGGGCAATGTTGAATGCGGGTCTGCTTGAAAATGAAGAGGAATTATGGGTTCGGCGAAGCTCGATAAATTCGTTACGGGATGTGGCTAAGTTTCATTGTGATATCGAACTCGATAAGGGGGAACGAGACCAATTTGGGGGAGAAAGTGTGCATGATGTTTTTGACAACGTGAGTAAGCTTCTGAACTATTGCGCCCAAGATGTCGCTGCCACCCATAAGGTTTATCGGAAAGTGCTGCCGAAGTTTTTGCGGGTTTGTCCACATCCGGTCAGTTTCGCCGCTCTACGCCATCTTTCTTCCGTCATACTCCCAGTCAACAGATCTTGGGGCAGATATATTAAGGACGCCGAGGAGGCTTACCAGCAAATCTCGGACGGTGTGAAAAGGCGCCTTGTGGAACTCGCGGAACTGGCGTTGGAGATGAAAGACAAGCCGGAGGTTTATGAGAATGATGAATGGCTAAGGCAGCTTGACTGGACAGGACAGGAGGTCAAGTATCTCAAGCTGAAAAAGGGAGAAACGGTACCGAGACCCGCTAAACAGAAGATGCCTGGAATGCCTAAATGGTATAAAGATCTCTTTGGGAAGGAAAATTCTCCTATCAACCTTTCCGTTCGGTCTCGAATATCCCCAATCTTGCTCAAACTGCGATGGGACAAGCATCCTCTGATATGGACGGAAAAGTTTGGATGGACATTTAAAGTTTCTCGTGAAGAGGGGGAGAAGTATAAGAGCTCGCCACTAGTCCAGTGTGATTTGTCTGATGAGAAGAACGAGGCGATCCGTAACGATGTCGAAAACGTCTATTACAAGCTTCCGCACAAGGATGGCCCGGCGCGTCGATGTGAAATGCCATTGGCCAAAAGTTATCTTCAGTATTTCGAATCGCAAACATTGTCATCTGAATATCCGCTTGCAAGAGAAGCTTTGGAGATGAATGCTGCATGCTCGTATTGGATCTCAGCAAGGGAAAGAATACGGTCACAAATGGTTGTTTATCAGAGCGATCTTAAGTGTGCAGCATGGGGAGATGGAATGAAGGGCATGAGAAACGAAGAGGAAGACCCGGATGAAGTTGGGATTATATTGCCTCAGTTGATACCTATGGGCACTGTTACAAGGAGGGCAGTGGAAAGAACGTGGTTGACTGCTAGCAATCCAAAGAAAAACCGCCTTGGGTCAGAATTGAAAGCAAAGGTCATTGCTCCGCCGGGATATGCATTTGTCGGAGCCGATGTTGATTCCCAAGAGCTTTGGATTGCTAGTCTTCTTGGCGATGCTCAATTCAAGATACATGGTGGAAACGCCCTTGGGTTCATGACACTCGAAGGAACTAAAGCCAATGGGACGGACCTACATTCTAAGACTGCAAAGATCCTAGGTATCTCGCGAGATGACGCGAAGATCTTCAACTATGGGCGGATATACGGTGCCGGAGCCAATTTTACCTCGACGCTCCTACGAGGTTTCAATCCAACAATTACAGATGCCGAGTGTACAAAAATCGCGACAGATCTTTATTCGAAGACCAAAGGTAAACAGACTCTGCGCAAGCCATTAAGCGCCCGACGGTTTTGGCGTGGCGGGACTGAGAGTTTTGTCTTTAACACCCTCGAAGGGTTTGCCGACCAGGAACGGCCGCGGACACCTGTCTTAGGCGCAGGGATAACAGAGGCGTTGATGAGGAAAAACCTGTCTAGAAATGGATTTTTGCCATCACGGATAAACTGGGCGATTCAGAGTTCTGGAGTGGATTACTTGCATTTGTTGATTGTTGCCATGGACTACTTGATTAGGAAGTTTGGTCTAGATGCGAGATTAGCAATCACAGTCCACGACGAGATCAGGTACCTGGTTAAAGATGGGGACAAGTACAGAGCTGCTATGGCACTGCAGGTAGCGAACGTGTGGACTCGAGCTATGTTTTCGGAGCAAATCGGGATTAATGATCTCCCACAAGTACGACCTTACTCGCTCACTAAGTGTGGGCCCATACTGAAGAGTGGAAACTGACTTTTTTGTATCTAGTCTTGTGCCTTCTTTTCTGCTGTTGACATCGATCATGTCTTTCGCAAAGAGGTGGATATGGATTGTATAACGCCCACCAATCCAAATGGAATCAGTCCTGGCGAATCCTTAGATATCTCCCAACTTCTTGAGAAGGAAGAGTCGCTGCTTCTGCCGGAGGTGGCCAGGGAAATGGATTTTAAGGGATTCAAATATATTCCACGTGTTCCTGTTATGAAAGACCTACAGGCTAAAACTAATATATATTTGATGAAGGCTCAAATCTCTAGCGAAGATGGGGAACTCGATGACATTGCTGCAATGGCCGGGAAGCCTGGCACTGAATCGCTCACAGGAAGAATAATACCTGGGACTGGGCCGCCTCGATCCTCTGGGGCTGCCAGAGGAACATCGATGGAAAAGACCACAAGAACGCAGAAACGCCCATCTGCCAGTCCAGAAGCAGCTAATAGTTTACCAGAGGGTCGACAGACTGCTCCAACCTCATTCGGTGCTAGGAGTCCCACGATGGTCAATGATTCATTAATTGAGAGCCCGCATACGACGACTAAAGGCTCGGGAACTACCGCGGGCTCGGTGATGGCCGGGTCATCAGTGACATCTCGGCTTCGACCTTACGAGTATCATACCGGACTAGCATCTCGGAAGCCAGCGAATGGGGGCGTCTAGGGACAGGGCTAGGACCCATTATTGAGTCAAACAAAAGACTGGGACGCTAAGAGCTGGTCGACATCTCAGAAATCGACGACTCCAGGCTTGGGGGCATCTTGCGAGCTCCCACAGGTGACGCCACTTAACCCTAGGGCGTCTGGGGGACTTAGCGGAGCTGGGGCATCGGGGTTAGAGGGCCGAGTCGGGCGGGGGTTCGGTAATCCTGAACAAGAGCTGCTAGGGGTACGTTTAAACCAGCATCTATTGTGGATCTAATCTCTGAACTTGGTGGCAGAGAGCAAACCATTCAACCCCCCAGGGTCCCACTGAAACGACTCCGCAGACTCTAGTCGAGTTATGGGAAATGGTAGAACACCAGATGTAGTGAGAAATTAGGCTACCGATTCCGCCCCCTTTCCTTTTCTTATTTTGTTCCCTCACTCCCATCTTTCGCATATTGTAGGGGGGGAGCAATCCTTCGTTTTCTCCTCTTTCGATTGTTGCTCACGAAGTACCACGCTAGTGGTAGTTATTATAGTGGGCCACTGTATAGTAGGCTAGGTGTATATAGATACCGGTATGTAAAGTGTTTCATTTCTTTATTCTCTGAAGCACTGGATGAGTGGGCTAGGTGAATGAACTGGGTGGGTAAATTCGGGGTGGGGTGGGCGGGTTCGGATACTCTCGGTAGGCCGTTTATTCTGCATGGCGGTGGTTTGGTGCAGTTGAGCGGTGGCTAGAGTTTAAGGAGATAATGCCATTACACGAGCCGACCAGCAGGAGCCATGATCTTGGGAATGCTGTTGCCTGGTTGGCCGACTGGTCGATTTCTGTTTCTAGTGTTCAGCGTCAACTTAGCCACCCGAGCATCATAGCCCAGAGTGCTTTGTAGAATAAGTTACAAAAAAGTAGCACTAACTGGGTGGGCGATAACCTAACCAAATTCTGGTATTTTGTGGGGCGATATTGTCGAAAGTGGCTTTAGGTGGAGCTAGGTGTGACGTTCACACAATCTCACTCGCTTCGTTAAGCCAGGCTACAGTATCTTACTTGCCTCTTCCAGAGACGGGAGATAATAGCTACCGTAGTTCTCAACGGAAGAACCATTTTCCGAACCACCATGCTAAAATAAAATAATCCTGTGTCTATTCAAAGAGGTTTAATAACCCTAGAGCCTCTTTTAAATCTACTATCTGGCCTCGCAAAATTTGGATCATTTTAAACATGAAAATTTAATCATCAGCACTCCAGAGCCGCGTATCGAAACAAAGGGCGCAAAAGCAATAAAACATCCTAGCACCACGGCTACCACAGTCAACCGAACCGAATCGATCAATAGCATACCCGCGACTCGGAGAAAGAGAAAAAAAGCTATGGCTATGAGAGGTATTTGTTCAACCTGCCTAAGGATATATTCTGGTCTAGTGAGTGGCGGAACCCTACTTTCTCCTATTCCTTTAGGGGTGCTAATGTGCGCCTTAGACTATGATACTACTCGAAGAACCTGAGAAGGGGGTCAGAAACCCCCCTCCCTCTGCAATGAAGGGCCAGTAAATTCCGTGCAGAGTGTGGCTGGAGGTCGAAAATTCTCCCACCTCTTGGCACCGTCATTCCCTGCCCCTTCTGCCCGTACCGTACTCGCGGAAAGACAATTATTCTCCACCCTCTCCCCATTTCGCATGCTAGATGAGATACTCGTCCTACTCTTCGCCCAATCTGCTTTCATGAGGGCTTCAGCAATTCTGTCCAATTCCTTCCTTCAACCCTTTTATCCCACTCCCACCGTACCCCACCGTACCCCACACTATCCGTCTTATTCCTTGATATATCGACTTTCAGTTTGCTAGTGAGTGGGCGATACACATAATTGCAAACAAGCGCTAAGATATTCGGGGCTTTTTCGACGCATCGTGCGGTGCTGGATCACTGGCCTTTCACTTGACGATATGCTTCCTTCCATCAGGTCTTTTCAGTTATGCAACAATAGTCGAACAACTCTTCGTTTCCCCTCTGGATGCCTATCAAGTTGCTACGGTGCAATTACCACTCCAAGGCTACTATTCTCTCCTCGGAGATATTCGACTGCTGCTATCAATGAGGTGATAGCGAAGAAGAGACTAGAGGGAGGCCCACCGGCTGGTATATAGCACTCCTTTGCGTAAAGATTTCTCAATTTGCTGACATTCGACAGAAGCCCGCTTCAATGAGTTAGGGGTCCAACAACTATCTGCCCGATTACACTCCCAGATATTCAAAAAGGGATCCGTGCCTCCACCACCTAAGCTGGTCGAACTTGCTCGGGAACATTTGAAACGCCATGATCTTTATGGGAAGACCTCAGACACAACTCCCCCAATCGATTTCAATTTTCCTGAATTGCAGGGTGATACTCTGGACGAACATTTCACTAAACTTGGGATGGAAATGTCAGAGCCATATCTCTCTATGGCTAAAAGTTTTTCTCTCGAGCAGATACCGAATCCGCCTACCAAATGGAGGTTCAGGTCTGGATGGACGAGGTACACCATTGGTCCTGACGGAACACCTACTTGTTGTCCTGTTGAGGCACCAATGGAGGACGCTGTTGTATTCGACGTTGAGGTTCTATACAAAGTTGCGCCATATGCGATCATGGCGTGTGCGGTAAGCAAGGATGCTTGGTACGCTTGGTTGTCACCGTGGTTGGTTGGGGACTGTCGGGAAGAGGATAAGTGCCACCTGATACCATTTGGAAACCCGCAAAAGCCACGAGTCATTATTGGGCATAATGTCGGCTATGATAGAGCGCGGGTCCAGGAGGAATACGATTTGGTACAGTCGAGAAATTGTTTCCTCGATACGATGTCCTTACATATCGCAGTGAACGGGATGTGTTCACGCCAGAGACCAACATGGATGAAGCATAAGAAAAGCAAGGAGCTTAGGGAAAGGGCTGAGAACGAGAACTACGGGGGCGACTTTCGGGCAATGTTGAATGCGGGTCTGCTTGAAGATGAGGAGGAATTATGGGTTCGGCGGAGCTCGATGAATTCGTTACGGGATGTGGCTAAGTTTCATTGTGATATCGAACTCGATAAGGGGGAACGAGACTGGTTTGAGGGAGAAAGTCTGGATGGCGTTTTGAAACACTGGAGTAAGCTTTTGAACTATTGCGCCCAGGATGTCGCTGCCACCCATAAGGTTTATCGGAAAGTGCTGCCGGAGTTTTTGCGGGTTTGTTCACATCCGGTCAGTTTCGCCGCTCTACGCCATCTTTCTTCCGTCATACTCCCAGTCAACAGATCTTGGGACAGATATATTAAGGACGCCGAGGAGGCTTACCAGCAAATCTCGGACGGTGTGGAAAGGCGCCTGGTGGAACTCGCGGAACTGGCGTTGGAGATGAAAGACAAGCCGGAGGTTTATGAGAATGATGAATGGCTAAGGCAGCTTGACTGGACAGGACAGGAGGTCAAGTATCTCAAGCTGAAAAAGGGAGAAACGATACCGAGACCAGCTAAACAGAAGATGCCTGGAATGCCTAAATGGTATAAAGATCTCTTTGGGAAGGAAAATTCTCCTATCAACCTTTCCGCTCGGTCTCGAATTTCCCCAATCTTGCTCAAACTGCGATGGGACAAGCATCCTCTGATATGGACGGAAAAGTTTGGATGGACATTTAAAGTTTCTCGTGAAAAGGGGGAGAAGTATAAGAGCTCGTCACTGGTCCAGTGTGATTTGTCTGGTGAGAAGAATGAGGCGATCCGTAACGATGTCGATAACGTCTATTACAAGCTTCCGCACAAGGATGGCCCCGCATCTCGATGTGAAATGCCATTGGCCAAGGGGTTCCTTCAGTATTTCGAATCGCAAACATTGTCATCTGAATATCCGCTTGCAAGAGAAGCTTTGGAGGTGAATGCTGCATGCTCGTATTGGATCTCAGCAAGGGAAAGGATACGGTCACAAATGGTTGTTTATCAGAGCGATCTCAAGTGTGTAGTAGGGGGAGAGGGAGCGGAGAGATCAGATGGAGTGGAGGACGTGGAAAAAGAACGGGAAGACCCGGATGAAGTTGGGATTATCTTGCCTCAGTTGATACCTATGGGCACCGTTACAAGGAGGGCAGTGGAAAGAACGTGGTTGACGGCTAGCAATGCAAAGAAAAACCGCCTTGGGTCAGAATTGAAAGCGAAGGTCATTGCGCCGCCGGGATATGCATTTGTCGGAGCCGATGTTGATTCCCAAGAGCTTTGGATTGCTAGTCTTCTTGGCGATGCTCAGTTCGGGATACATGGTGGAAACGCCCTTGGGTTCATGACACTCGAAGGAACTAAAGCCAATGGGACGGACCTACATTCTAAGACTGCGAAGACCCTAGGTATCTCGCGAAACAACGCGAAGATCTTCAACTATGGGCGGATATATGGTGCCAGAGTTAACTTTGCCTCGACGCTCCTACGAGAGTTTAATCCAGCAATTACAGATGTCCAGTGTGCAAAAATTGCGACAGATCTTTATTCGAAGACCAAAGGTAAACAGACTATACGCAAGCTATTCAGCGCCCGACGGTTTTGGCGTGGCGGGACTGAGAGCTTTGTCTTTAACACCCTCGAAGAGTTTGCCAACCAAAAACGGCCGCGGACACCTGTCTTAGGCGCAGGGATAACAGAGGCGTTAATGAGGAGGAACTTATCTAAAAATGGATTTATGCCATCACGGATAAACTGGGCGATTCAGAGTTCTGGAGTGGATTACTTGCATTTGTTGATTGTTGCCATGGACTACTTGATTAGGAAGTTTGGTCTAGATGCGAGATTAGCAATCACAGTCCACGACGAGATCAGGTACCTGGTTAAAGATGGGGACAAGTACAGAGCTGCTATGGCACTACAGGTAGCGAACGTGTGGACTCGGGCTATGTTTTCGGAGCAGATAGGGATTAACGATCTCCCTCAAGTACGGCCCTACTCGCTAAGTGTGGGCCCATAGTGAAGAGTAGAACTGACTTTTTTGTGTCTAGTCCTGTGCTTTCTTCTCTGTTGTTGACATCGATCATGTCTTTCGCAAAGAGGTGGATATGGATTGTATAACGCCTAGCAATCCAAATGGAATCAGTCCTGGCGAGTCCTTAGATATCTCCCAACTTCTTGAGAAGGAAGAGTCGCTGCTTCTGCCGGAGGTGGCCAGGGAAATAGATTTTAAGGGATTCGAATATATTCCCCGTGTTCCTGTTATGAGAGACCTACGGGCTAAAATTAATATACTTTTGATGAAGGCTCAAATCTCTAGCAAAGATAAAGAGCTCAATGACATTGTTGCAATGGCCAAGAGGCCTGGTACTGAATCATTCACAGGGAGGATAATACCTGGGACTTGGCCGCCTCGATACTCTGGGGCTGGTGGAGGAACGAAAACGGAAAAGACCACAAAAACGCAGAAACGCCCATCTTCTGCCATTCCAGTAGCAGCTAATAATTTACCAGAGGGTCAGCGTCGACGGACTGTTCCGACTTCATTTGGTGCTAGGAGTCCCGCGACGGCCAATGGTTCATTAATTGGGAGCCCGCATACGACGACTAAAGGCCCGGGAACTACCGCAGGCTCGGTGATGGCCGGGTCATCAGTGACATCTCGGCTCCGACCTTATCACACTGGACCAGCACCTCGGAAACCAGCCAATGGAAGCCTCTGGGCACATGGCCAGGACCCGTTATCAGGTAGAACAAAGGACTGGGACGCTAAGAGCCGGTCGGCATCTCAGAAATCGACGACTCCCGGCTCGGGGGTACCTTACAAGCTCCTACAGATGACGCCACTTAACCCTGGGGCGCCTAACGGACTTAGCAAAGCTGGGGCATCGGGGGATAGAGGGTCGAGTCGGGTGTGGGTTCGGTAGTCCTAAACAAGAGCCGCTAGGGGTACGTTAAAACCAGCATCTATTGTAGATCTAATCTCTGAACTTTGTGGCAGAGAGCAAACCATTCAATCTCCTAGGCTCCCACTGAAACGGCTCCGCGGGCTCTAGCGGAGTTATGGGAAATGGCAGAATACCAGATGTAGTGAGGTTAGGCTATCGATTCCGTTCTCTTTCCTTTTCTTATTTTTATTCCCTCGCTCCCATCTTTCGCATATTGTAGGGGGGAGAAATCCTTCGTTTTATCTTCTCTCGATGTTGCCTACTAAGTACTACATTAGTGGTAGTTAATATAGTGGGGCCATTGTATAGTAGGCTAGGTGTATATAGATGCCGGTATGTAAATTGTTTTATTTCTTTATTCTCTGAAGCACTGGATGAGTGGACTGGGTGAATAAACTGGGTGGGTAAACTCTGGATGGGGTGGGTGGGTTCGGATACTCTCGGTAGGCCGTTTATTCTGCATGGCGGTGGTTTGGTGCAGTTGAGCGGTGGCTAGAATTCAAGGAGATAATGCAATCACATGAACCGACTAGTAGGAACTAAAGATCTTGGGAATGCTGTTGCTTGGTTGACCGACTGGTCGATTTCTTCTGGTGTTAAGCGTCAACTTAGCATCATACCCTAGCGTGCTTTGAAACCCTAGAATAAGTTACTAAAAGTAGCACTACAAGTACAGTAGCTGGGTGGCTAAAACCCAACTAAATTCTGGTATTTGTGTGTGGCGCTCACACCATCTCACTCGTTTCGATAACCTAGGCTACCATGTTCTGTTATCCGGAAATTCGCCAAGACTGGGCGTTGCTCAGGCTGGATGGTGCATGGAGTCAGAAATCGGCCCTTTCAACACATCCACTTATCATGGTAACCACTTGCTGGTTTTGGGTGTCCAGCAATCTAACGCCAAGTGTGTGGCTTTTGTCTGATCACCGTCCCAACCCTTGTAAATGAGGATTGCGACATGCTCAGCCGCATTGTTCAAACCTTAAGCTACGTCCGGTCTTGGCGAATTTGCGGATTAACAGATGATAATGCGGTACCTTACTTGCCTATCCCGGAGACGGGAGATGCTAAAATGAAATAATCTTAGCGAGAGTGTCTATTCAAAGAGGTTCAATAACCCTAAAGCCTCCTTTAAATCTACTATGTGGTCTCGCAAAACTTGGATCATTTTAAACATCAGCACTCCAGAGCCGCACCTCGAAACAAAGGGTGCAAAAGCAATAAACATCCCAGCACCACGGCCACAACAGTCAACCGAACCGAATCGATCAATAGCATACCCACAAATCGAAGAAAGAGAAAAAAAGCCATGGCTATGAGGGGCATTTGTTCAACCTGCCTGAGAATACCTCCTGGTCTAGTGAGTGGCGGAACCCCACTTCCCCCCACCCCTCCTTTCGGGTGCTAATGTGCGCCCTAGGCCGCCACTCAACGAGCCATTCCCCGATCTCTCCCCTCAATCCCAACCTCTAGACTCCATACCTCTCAATGGAATATTCAACAAACCGCGACAACCAACAAGGAGGTTTTCAATGTTGGACATATAGCGCCTCAAGTCAATGGCCCAGCTTCCCCGAGAGAAACCAGGTTAATAAGAAGTATCTTCGGAAAGGTGGCGGAGAAGCTACGTGAGAAGATGCCAAATACTACGGAGCCGTATGTTGCGCATGGAGTTACACTGGAGCTGTATAATGAATGCCTGAAGCAAGCCGCGTATACCGATGGTCATGAGTTATCAGAGAGTGCGAGATTCTGGTATAATGGTTTGCTGTTACTCCCTGGACTGGGACTGGACATATGGGGAACTGATAATGACGATAGTTTGTGATAGGCCTAAAACGTTCATGTCATGGTCCCAAGTCACAGTGCTGCATATATGGATGCTTATCGTTAGGATTCGGGCGTTCGAGCCAAATAGGGTCAAGACGTGGCAGCAGCACTTTGTTGATCACTTCTTTTATGATGCTGAGGGGAAGATGATACATACGTATAAGGTCTATTTTCAGTCCGACCCTAGCGGGGGAGATTTACTGATAGGGCTGGCGGGCTAGATTGCTAGTGGTGGACAAAGAAAGGCGTATCTTAAGGATTTGTACTCCCAATATAGAGGCATGATTGCTGGCTACGACGAAGGTCTTTGTAAAGGGGATGCCGTTCTCGCTGCAGCTATTTGGAGGCAACATACCCTATCTCACCTAAATCCCTCAACGGAGGCTAACGCATGAGTAGAAATGTCTTCGATGCAAGGCCCGACGTTGACATGGAAGTCTTGGCCACGATCACTAGCTACGCCCGTCGTGTCGTCCACGGCCTTGACAAAGTTGACGATCAAGTTCTCTATTCTGCACGTGTCACTTTCGGACTCCCGAATGAGGAGGCGGAGACGGTCAGGGTGGAGAGTGGGTTCATCGAGACTTTGCTGGAGACTCCTGGCGTCGATAATAAGGCTGCCTGAAATTAGGTTGAAGCTGCTGTGTAAATAGTTTGTCTTGCTGGATATCTCTGTTGATAAGGTGTGCAATGTTTCGGTTGAACGTTGTGCTTGTATGCGAATCTAGAACTGTGTAAAGTTGGGTTAATGGGTTGAACCTGGGCCAGTCTAGCATTAAGGGTTTAGAGCTTTGAAGAGTGGGCGATCATTCATCAAGTCCTATCTTTATGGGTATTCCGTCGCCGTGAGATGTGATTTGGGAGGTTTAAGGTATGCCACGGTGGTGTTTACATGGTTTGGAGTGGTACTATAGTGGTGGTGGGCGGTTGGTATTTCTGGGGTAAGAGCGCGGAACGATATTAAAGGTTCCTCTAGTGGTATTATCTAAAAAGCACTGCCAGTCTACCGAAGTCGGTGAGCTCTTTTATAGTTCATTATCTGTTAAAAACTGTCCCACACAAGGCCGTTTGGTGCTGAGAACTCTTGCATCATCTTGTATCACTCGCAAGTAGGAAAGAGAAGGGCATAGGGCCTTACGGAATGCTCGGACGCTGGCGTAAGCATTTGTTGTGGGAGGGTAATGACGAATATAACTGCGGTTGCCTTGCATCTCATAAGATTTCCTCCTTCTCATACCCGCCCCTTTCCCTGCCGCAACAACTTATCAAACAACAAACCAAAATGAGTACCAACCCGTTTCGAAATCAAGAAAGTTGCAAGCTTGTGGGCGGTGCATCCTCGGTGCCTTTACCAATCTGCCATACCAAACTCCCCCAGGCTTCTGCTTCAGTCCCCGCTCTTGGTGCCTGGCGTGATCCCGTCGATCCGATGTCTACGGTGCCATTGACTGAGGGGGTTGAAGATTCAAGAGTGCGTGGAGCCCCAAGCCCTTCTACAAGTGCCGAGAGCCTTGTAAATCTCTCCGACGTCTCCCAACGGGATTTTAACGGAGGTACCCCCTCTATCACCCCCACCGGAACCGCCTCCAGATCTGGGAGCGGAACTATTACCGGCAGTACTACTGCCATAGCTCCACCTTCCGTTGGGGCCTCGGGGCAAGCACCCTTCCAGATGTCCCAGAGGCGAGGTGGCAGGAGCTCGAGACCTCCCGCACCATTATTTTCATCCGCCCAGCACTCTGAACCTACGACCGGTAATTTTGACCCCTCTCTTCTTGTTCCCCACATTGCTGTGGCGGGGGCACAAGCAGGCGAACCTAAATTCAAGCCTCCGTGGTGGACTGCTCTTCCGTCAGTTAATGCCTCCTGTTCTATCTGGGCGTTTGCCGGTTTAATAAACATCCCATTCCTGATCCTGTTCTTCATGGATATCATCGGGACTCATTACCGGGGGTCGAAATTCTACCGTCAAAACCTTGACCTGAGGTTTGGGATTCCGGGTCCGATCGTCTTTCAGTCCTTTTACATTATTATTGGACTCGGTACAGCCTTTGCCAATATCATGTATCTGGGAGCCTTCATTGATTATGTGAGTCTTAGGTGGGGAAAAGACAAGAAATTGGATAAGACTGAGAGTGAAGGGGCAATAAGGAAAATACCGTTCGGAAAAGGTCGTACCCTTCATGGTTCAGGAGTTCCAGTTCTCGTCTGTGGAATAATTGTGGGAGTTCTCCTTTTTGTAGCTGGGCCCGTTGTTGCCCCTTTTGTGGCGATACGAACACACACAATGCCTCCCCTGGCCCCGGCGTCAGTGTTGTGTAGCGATTCCCGATACAAAACTACGATTATACTGCGAGTCTTAGACGGAGAAGCCGCCAATTTGACGGATTGGGATGGGACCCCACTATACAGCAGTGCGACATTTTATTCAGGCTCGACGATACCTTTCACCATGGACCTGATACCACGCCGTGACCCTCGCTATCCGTTTCCCAGCACCTACCTTTTCATCTTTAACTCTACAAGTATTCACGAGAACGATCTAATAGCCTTAAGGGTCGGTAATGTTTCTGTGGGATATGATCTTGGGCAGCATGAATACGAGTTTCGGTACGACAGGGGCCGAGGCGGCCCGGGGTTAGTTGACAAAGACACTATGCATGATAGCCCAGATGATGCAGAAAGCCTATCATTTCCTCATCTCCCTCGCCCGGTTCATAGCATGGAAAGAGATAGCTGGATATCTTATACCCCGCTGGTTCAGCCGCATGTGCAATTTGTCCGAGATTTTTCTATCGCAACCGATATTCCATTGAAGACCGAATCGGATCCCATAGGGGCTATCAATTGCACGGTGGTAAAAATGTGTGCGCAAGACTCCATAGACTTTATGCTCACAAACCCGCCGACATTTGAGTCTATACTGGTACCGGTGGGGAGGTTTTTTATAGAGGTTGAGCGCTTTGCAAAGGATCTTTGCAAGCTTAACAGGTTTGAGTAGAAGATTGGGCTATTATGCACTGTGGAGGTTTGTTGTTTTCTGTTGAGTTAAAATAAATTGGTGCGAATCATGTCCCCAAATTCGTGTTGTAGATTTGGGGGGTTTTCGGTGTTGTCATTGTGCCGGATTATTTTTCACAGTGGAAATCTTCAAGCATCGACCATCACTCGATCAAGAACCTCCTGCCGATGTGCACTTTGCTATGAAAGTACCCAGCCCCCCCCTGGGGTTCTGCAAAGTTAGGTCCGGCCTAGGTTAGCTTCCTAAGACAGTATCATATTCCAAAGGGCCTGAGATTATAAAGCACGCAAACTATGAAGGAAAGCACCATCCTATTGAACAGCCCACCCATCTGAACTAGAACTTGGCTTCTTTCCCCCAACGAGGTAAACCGGAGGTTTTAATACCCGGTTGCATGACCGGGGATGCGTTGGTTGATACCAAGGGTTGTTTCTATTTTTTATTTTTAAGTAATAATATTATGATATATTATTGTCTAAGAGTAGGACACGCGGTAATAATTTCCGGAAGTACTGCAGAATACTGGCCTCACCCTCACGCCGCAATAGAAGCGCCCAGAGTGTAAATCCGACCAGCCCCATATTCATCATATTCCGGATACTGTTCCTTTTCTTCTCCTCACCCTTTTCCCTTTTCTTTCCCACGTGAATTGCAAATTATTCTGGGGAAGGGAGGGGTGGAAAGAGAGAAATGGTGTAGGAAGGTTTATAACTTTCTGAGCCCTCCTGGCTGTTTCTTGTGTTATTGAGTGGGGATCTGTTGGCTTCAGCATGGGTGGGGGGTACTTGCTGATTTATGGAGTGGTAGGACTACTTGGTGCCGGGATAGGTGTCAATCGATGGCGGGGTGTTCGGATATTATACTTTATAGAAGAGCGGTGTGTCACTATGGTAGGAGTGCTCGCTGGGAGCTCTCATAATTTTATCTTTTCTTTTTCGGCGCTTATGGGCTTCTTAGTGCCTTCGTTGTTATCAAGGCATGTCATTAGCTATAGGTTGGAATATAATAGTTCCTTTTTTGTTAACCGGATTAGATTTTAACCAACTTTTTGGTCATTACCTCCCGCCACGAGGGCCGTCCTAGGACTTGTTAGTCTAGTTCTTGATTGCTATCCTAATGTTTTTTGAGAATATTCCCTGACGAATGATCATCCTCCTAGCGTTCGTACGCCATGCCATGAAATGTTGGATTATACGTGGGTTGTGGAGTTGTGGATTGTTCTTACACACTCGCGGCACTGGGCATGTTGGTTTTGATTCCCTTCGTACCGGTTTGCCAATAAGCATCGGTATTGGGTGCTTGAGTGCGGAGTGTACAGTATAGGATAGCTGTTGATTGATTGATTGATTGATTGATTGCTTGCTTAATGTCTCCACCGAATCCCTGTTGTTTCCGGTGTGTTTCTTTCCATTCTTCATTTTTCCATTTGCTGTGGCTGATGTGGTTTTGTCTGGCTTTCAGAGTTGTTGGCTGTTTAGGGAGATATATATGTATACCTCCTGGTTTGTTCTTAGTTAGAGTCTCCATCGATCGTCTAGTCCATCGTCTCCTCTGCTTGGGTTGTCCTTGACTTTCGGTGATCTCTCGCTTTCCGTTTCATCTTTTAGTCTCCTTCATACTGGCATCCGTTTAGCCTAGGTATAATAGTAGACACAAAAGGGTTTCCCGTCCTCCCTCACCCAACATCACCCTCGCGGTCCGCCAGCCCCACTTGTATTGCCGGGGTTTGGGGGTAGGGATTGGATGGTTATACAAGCAGTTCCGTTTCAAGTCCGGCGCCCGGTGACCGCCAGAACGAGGCCGGGCTAAGATCGGAGGAGTGGTCGCTTGTCTGTCCTTACTCTTTGAGAATTGCACTTGGACTGGGGGGTGGGTGAAAGTGATAAATTTTTTGTACTGTGGTGGTGGTGGTGGTGGTGGTGGTACGGTGGTAATTACTAAAATCTCTTTGGATAGCTTTTGGGAATTAGGAGGCATACCTGGAGTATGATTTGGAGATTCCAGGCACGGGATATCTCGAGAAAGGAGTCGGCACTTCTTCTCTGCGATTGCATCGCTCTGTTTTAAACGGCCTTTCGTCTTACGCCCTAGCGAGGTTCTGAGTCTACTATTCCTCACCGTAGGTTTGCTGTGCCCATGTTGCATATGAGATCCCGGAGGAACGATGATCCACTGCTTAGTCAGGAAAGATTAGATCGGGTAATCGGTCCCCCGCTTGAATAAAGTTCACATTTTATTTTTCCAGCAGAACGTTTCGTCACTCACCAGGACAAGAAAAGCCTCGGCCAGAAGAAGAATCTGTTGGTCGAAGCCCCTCAACTCGGAAAAAAAACAACCACTCGAACAACACACCTCCGCATTATTATTTATCCTCTTCATTTAGTCTTTCCCCTCTTCAAAATATCCCCTTCCTTCATTCATTCATCCATGATCATCCTCATCATACAATGAGTGCCCGTTTGCTTTCCTCCCGAGCCGTTTCGCCAGCTTTCTCTCGTCATCCTCAGCATCATGTCGCCGCTACTCGTCGTCTATTATCATCCCCTATATCAACTGTATCTACCGATAGAGCTTCTTCAACATCAGCTGGCCTTCTTCGTATAAGCTATCCGTTACGCTCGCGCACATTCCTACGGGTTGGACAATTATCCAGATCGCATTCTGGCGCTGTTGCAGTTAGGTCTCTAAGTTTCTCCAGAGCAATTCCGAAGTTGGTTTTGAAGTTTGCAAGGGTCCCTGCGGCTTTCGGTGGGGCTGTGGTTGCTAGTATCGCATACGTTCAGTATCAAGCGCAACGTGAGAGTTTCAAATCCTGAGATTGAGCAAAGTAAGCTAATTTCGTATCTTTAGAGGCCGGAACTTACGCTATCGGCGTTTTTAACTCGGCGGGTGAACTGGTAGGAACTACGATTGCCGGAGCAAAAGAGACCGCCGGGAGTCTCTATGGAGGTATTAGTGAAGGAGTCAATAATCTCGAGCTTCCAGAATGGATGCAAAATATATTGAGCTTCGGAGGATCCGGAGGTGAGGGTGGTGGGGGCGGTGAGGATGCTAGTGGGGGTGGAGGGGGGAAGAAAAAGTCTGAGGATGAAGGAGGCGGTCGGACCTATGCAGCAGGTGCTGCTGCCGTTACGGCAACTGCACTTGGATATGGCGATGATGATGTGAGGTCCGAGCAGCAAAGTGCTAAGGACGATCAGATGATGGTATTGACGAAGAAGATGATTGAAATAAGAAGTATCTTACAGAAAGTGGGTCAGACGGGAGCTCTCCAGTTGCCTTCTATCGTGGTTATCGGATCCCAGAGTTCCGGTAAAAGCTCTGTTTTAGAAGCGATTGTGGGTCACGAATTTCTTCCTAAGGGATCAAATATGGTCACCCGTCGACCTATCGAGCTCACTTTGATCAATACACCTGATTCGCCGTCTGAATATGGAGAGTTTCCGGCTCTGGGTCTCGGCCGTATCACCGATTTTACCCAAATCCAGAAAACCCTGACAGATCTCAATCTAGCCGTTCCAGAAGCTGACTGCGTCTCCGATGATCCGATTCAACTGAATATCTATTCTCCTGCAGTTCCCGATCTCTCCCTTATTGATCTTCCCGGATATATTCAGATTAGCGCCTTGGACCAACCCGAGGAGCTAAAGACGAAGATCGCGGCCCTATGTGACAAATACATTCAACCTCCGAATGTAATCCTGGCGATCTCAGCTGCGGATGTTGACCTGGCAAATTCTACGGCACTGAGAGCAAGTAGGCGAGTCGATCCGAGGGGAGAAAGAACAATTGGAGTTATCACAAAAATGGACTTGGTTGACCCTGCGCGAGGCAACGCAATTTTGAAAGACAGGAACTATCCCTTGAGGTTAGGTTATGTGGGCGTTGTCTGTCGAGCTCCGAGCACCAAGTTCTCATTTGGCAGGAATGTCAATATCACAAGCGCTATAAGCAAGAATGAGAATACCTTCTTTGGAGCACATCCGGAGTTTGCGGCACCAGATTGTGGCGTTACCGTTGGCACAACTAATTTGAGAAAGAAGCTCATGTCCGTGCTGGAGCAAACGATGGCCCAGAGTCTTCAGGGTACTAGCGATGCTATTCGTCAGGAACTAGAGGAAGCTACCTATGAATTCAAGGTTCAATACAATGACCGCCCCTTAACGGCAGAAACATACCTGGCGGAGTCCTTAGATAAATTCAAGCACTCGTTCAAGGACTTCACAGAGCACTTCGGGCGGCCGCAGGTTCGGCAATTGCTGAAACACGAGTTGGATCAGAAGGTGCTTGATTTCTTAGCTTCGAGGTACTGGAATAAACCCCTTAGCGAGGACAAATCTTGGAATAGGCTGGACGAGCCACCTATATCTGAACTGCCCAACGTCGATTCAGAAAATCTTTATTGGCATAGAAGACTGGACGCCTCCACATCTGCTTTGACAAAATTGGGGGTTGGAAGGCTTGCAACTAATGTCGTAGCCAACGCTCTTCAGCAACACATGGATCGCCTCATCTCTGAATCAACCTTTCGGGCGCACCCCTTTGCCAAGCAGGCTATCCAGGAAGCCACAAATGCAATTCTGAACGAGAGGTTTTACTCGACGAGTGACCAGGTCGAGAACTGCATCAAACCTTACAAGTTTGAGATTGAGGTGAGCGACCGCGAGTGGGCCCAAAGCCGGGAAAACTCGCAGAATTCATTGAAGGAGGAACTCAAGGCTTGTGAAGAGGCTTTGAAAAGTTTGAAGAGCAATATTGGGCCCAAGAAACTTGTTCAAGTTATGTCATTTGTCGATAAGCTCCGGCAAGGTGAGCGGGCGGATATGAAGGAGGGAACAGAGGCATTCGGTTTCAGTCAGCCCTTGTTACAAAAAGGTATGCTCCATGATGACCCAACAACCCTGTTTAACGATTAATTTGTAGTATAGGAAGGGAAGGTGTCTTCCTAAGAGACAGGGCCGAGATACTCAAGATGCGCTTGTATGCTCTCAAGAGTAAGCAGTGCGCAACATCGGCGAATAAATACCATTGCCCTGAAATTTTCTTGGATGTTGTTGCGGAGAAACTTACATCGACCGCGGTTCTGTTTTTGAATGTGGAGTTGCTCTCTGAGTTTTATTATAACGTAAGATGATATTTCCGAATCTACTAGTCTTGGTCTGATGGATTCCACTAGTTTCCAAGAGAACTCGATAACCGCCTTGGCCGCCATCTCTCACAGCAACAGGTCGAATCCTTTGCTAAAGAGGACCCCAAGATCCGAAAACATATTGAGCTCCAGCAACGAAAGGAACTCCTTGAGTTAGCCCTTGAAAAGATGGAAAGCTTGATGGCCTTAGAGAAGAGCAAGAAAGCACCGCTAGTGGGAGAAGGGAGTGTTGTCAGGACAGGCAGATGGGGTGGGATGTTTTAGACAAAAGGTATGGCAATGATTGTGTTAGGGGCAATGTCGGCGTTCAAAGAGATGGTTGGCCTATTTTTCGTTTTTTTATTTCTTCCCCTCCCTTCTCCTTCTTTGACTGCGTCTGGGTTCTTTTTTCTTCTAATTCATTGGCTATTTAATTTCGGTACGGTATCGTGTGATGATAATTCCCAACTCACATATTATTGTGTCAAAATACATGTTCATTTATGTGATGGGCAATTGGGTACGGTGACAAAAATCAGAATTTCGGCGGCACGCTTGATCAAAGCATCATGGATGATCGGTGTTTTGGAAAGCGGATCTACTATAATGAGAGATGCGATAATATTAATACTAGCATGTTAGAACACTTGTATTTGGGATGACCTATTCCGTAATACATACGTTATTATACTTTATCCCAAGCCGTATATATACAGGTTTGTAGATTGTTGAAGCACACGCATGGTACTGTATTACTTACACCACTCCAAGCTGCCTCTAATCACAGAATGTATCTTGTCTACCTCTAGCCTACGGCTCCTGCCTGCCCTGGATACCCGGCGCTTGGGATAAATGTCGCCATCCGTCGGTGCTATAATTGGGCCCCCCAATTGTGCAGCACCTCCACCCCCCACCCTACCTTTTGTTACCGCCACCCCGGCCAAAGAGGAACTCCGTTTCTGAAAGACATCCGCTGGGTAGTTGTGCCATCTCCGAGACCTCTTTTCTCCTCGGGGCTTATCATCATCTAAAACCATATTTAACCCAATGTAAAGGACACAGGCGGTGGCCGGTGGTATTCAAACTTCCATTGATCGCCGAGTGACCACTCGTGAAGCCAAACTACACCATGGATCATCTAGCACATAACACGGGGGCGGATAAAAGACACCAGAATTATGGCTTCTCGCTGTTGGAAGGTATTTGAAGCAGGCCAGCGGAAGCAAGGGATATCACGAGTTCAAGTGGTGATCGGTCCTCAAGTAGCTGAACAACTTGTATTGCTAGCCACTAATTCCAGTCGTCCCGTCCGTCCAAGACGGGGTGAGGACGACGAAGGACGAGACGGGCTGTCTTGGCGCCGTCCTAGACGGGGTGGACGGCCGTCGACGGCCGTCGACTACAGACGCGCAAAATTCGTCAATGAGACAAATACTAGTACTCAAATAAGTTAAGGTTAAAAATGGAAATAAAAATAGAAAATCAGATAAAAAAGAAGAAAAAAAAAGTGGTGCTAGAGCGGGCTGCCAGGGGTGGCAGTCGAACTGCTGTCGACGGCCGTCGGACGACACCGTCCGACTGGACGGCTGAGAGCCCTGTTACTAGCTAAACAGAGTTGAAGATTAAGGAAAGAAAAGAGAATCGAAAGAAAGGGGGGGGGAGTGGGATGCGGAGGTAAGAGGGGAGAAAGAGGTGACGCAAGCGGTTACGAGACATCACTTGTGACCGTGGCAATAGTGAGTATGAGAACACCGTAGCAACGGCAATTTCCAACACCCACCTTGGGCAAGGTGTGGTTATCGTCAAGAGCCGGTTCAAGATAAGCTCGAATTCAGTACTAAAACTTTCTGTCTCCTCCTCCCGCCCCGCCCTGTTGGGATGTTTGTGAGATGGGGAGAGACGGGTACAGTACTTGACGAGGTGGCCTATCTGGATGCTAGCAAATTTAGATGAGTAAGTGGCGTAAAGATAATCTTGAATGAGTTTGCTGAGGGAGTCGTTTGGGCACATTTTGAAACTTGGGGGTGATGTCACATATGAATTGTCGGTGGTCGTAGGGGTTTCACGGGTACGTGGGAGTTGGCCAGCTTCTTTAACATAGCAGCGAACACCCTCGCCGGGAGCTTGTGAGCTCTCGATTTTCACTTCATATCGTATCCTTTCCGCACTGCCTGCTGAAAATATTGAATGAGTGAAAGGTAATAGCTGCCGAGAAATCCTGGCCGGAGCTTGGTTTGTGAGGCTGCGATGGCTCGCTCTTGAGAAATACTAGCTGAGGATTGAGCGCTCGGTCTTCGGGATGCTGACTTTGTAGCGGGGGTCTCGTTAGGTGGGTATTGAAAAGATGATTGAAAGGACGTAATAGTGTTAGTGAGATCATGGTGAATGAAACACACGAAATGGGAGAAAGTAATGGGCTAAACTCCCGATGGAGATGCTAGATAGGGGCGGGCCAGGAGACGGATATCTCCAAAATAACTAGCAACTGCGGAACCTAAACGAACCTCCAAAAGAAAAAAAAGAAACACATTCAGCTCTAAGAAAAGAGACTCCAAGAGTTATGATCCTCCTTGACCCTAAATGATCAAGAACCCTAAAATCCCATGCGGGGCACCCTGTGCCAGCCAGCATGAAGGGGGAAACAAACCAAGCCAACTATGAAACCCTAGCAGAATGGCAGAGGATGTGAAAGAAAGCTAAACCAAACACCCAACGACTGGTGCGCAATTGCGGCTGGTATGATATCAATGAAACAAGCCAAAGACTATATCTTATGCCTAATCCCCACACACCCCTCGTACTCTTATGCCCTATAACTGCATGCCCTATAGACAACCCAACACGTATATGCGTAATACAGTAGCTGCGATTGGAAGGGGAAGGGCCAGTGCGCGTGCAGAGATACATATGGCAATTGTTTGCGGGTATCATAGATCCAAAATTGCTGAAATTCTTTTAAAAGTGTCAACCTATGGCTTTGCCCTGACATTCGTTCTGCCCCCTTTAGCGCAATACAAGACATGCTTTCGAGATCCGCCCTCCGGCCTGAGGTAGTATTTCATCTTCCTTCAAAATAATTGGCCGAACTTTATTAGTATATGAAGGTTTTTGTGATGCATAGATACCGAATATTTCTTCACCACACTAAAAATAGTGGGAGACTATGAACAGCGAGGAATACCCAATATCCGGGGAGTAGATGGTTTGGAGATCTGGTAGATGTTCCGGGTACTGTCGTGCCCTTGGACACATCTGTTATGAGCAACTAGAGAAGCTCTGAGCCGATGGCAATTTGTTTTTATGTTTGTTTAGCACACAGATACAATCCCATTTACTGTTACAGGATATTGATGAGAGTAGGGATTTACCATGCTAGGAACCTCCTTGCTGCTAGCTCTGGAACCTCGATTTCTCGCAGAAGCTAATGCGAGTGAGGTTCGGCCATCGGTGTTAACGGAATTGGGGTTGCACACCCCCTTCCCTGGCGAGTAAGGGGCCTGCTGTTCCCTCGAGTCGGCAGAGAGCAGACATTGAGGGGGGGAGGGGTTTAGCCATCACTACCAAATGATCCGAGATATTTTTCTTGGCTAGGTTTGATTTGCCGCTTATCAATTTTGGAAGCTGCTAGCGTGCTGCATTTGGGTCCCAGTAGAGTACACCTTCCTCTTAAACCCCTACAGCTCACCCAGAAGTTATCAGTACACAACCGGCATGTAAGGGCTCACCGGAGCTTGGCGCGCCCTAGCATTAAGGAAGCGTGCGTCCAGTGCGAATATACCGAAAACATGATAGCTGCCAATATTTGTCAAGCCTCACTGGGGGGACCGCCTGGCTGAGCCCTCCCATAGTCTATTTTTCTCATTTTTGTGTCTGGATATTTCTTGCCATAGATGAGTAATCCCTTAGTGTCTGATCTCTCATAATGGCCCGCGAGTGTTTGCTCGATTGGAGATACACGGCCTGATCCCTTGCGTTTCGGCACTTGTTGAAGTGCTTAGGGTAGGTGGGAAGTATTGGACTAGCCGTTGTGTGAATATAACTACCCTATTTGGAGAACGAGGATCGAGTCGGGTGCTTCTGTGTGCCCTTAGTTCAAGTCATTCATGCTTAAGCAATATCTGATGACAATTGATACTGCATCTCGGAGTTTACGTGGTTCCGCCACAGATCCGCTCCGGTACGGGTTCTCCGTAAGTCCTAATACTTTCACCCCTGTCCTGTGTACCCGAACACAAGGGATCGGAGGAGTGTATCGCGAATCGCCCGTGCTCATCTGTGAGCTAAAAACAAGATCAGTCCCGAACACAGGGTTCAAACAAATATTAGTGTTGCAAGCAAGTGTGGGGGTTCAGACGCTAAGGGATCACCTCTCTTAGGCCACAACCCCCCGGAAACAGGGATTCCAAATGACTAGTGCCTATCTGAGCCCCCGTGCCAAATCCAGACCCAAATTTTCGGGTTCCCCATGCTGGGTACATACTCTGGGTCAAGGGTATTTAGTGCCCAGTGACACAAGCCCTCGTCCGGCGCGCTGCTCGAGTAATCGCCACTTCTCCCTTCCAAAGTGGTCCCGACTTTTGGCTGTCAGGAAGTACTCACAAGTCAACATTCACGAGTTATCACTCGAACCCCATAGCCCTGAGCCCAGTTCAGTCCCATGAAAATGCCACACCTCCGATAGAGACAGGCCCAAATTTTGCCAACCCCCCGGCACATCACTCTATTTAAGCTCACTGAGCTTTACTATCTTACCGTATGTTGTACCGTATTCACTCATGCAATCTACTCCCAGATTATCGGGGCATTATCCCACAATAGGCTTAGTTGGACATTAGGATCGCAACTGCTGGTTAATGGGATCCGACGTGTCCAATCATAGAATATGGTGAGCTGGACTTAAAACGTGCACCGTGCACCGTGCACAGTGCAACATGTAACACTCAGCCCTGCAGGGAACTGGGACTGTATCCTAAAAATATAATGTTCTGCAGATCTTATGTTCAGTCCACAGAAACTTCACAATACTATAATATTTGAATTTCGATACTCACAAATTATAAGCCTGTAACACCAACTTTCATCCATGAGATATGCATAGCTTCCTATAATTCATAGAGTATCAAACTTATTAGCACAGTATGTCTAGAATATTGTCAGAATGTAGTGTATTTAGGGAATAGCCGTAGTTTCTCATAGGGTTGAGCGTTACATGTTGCATAGAGCACGTGCGCGTTTTAGGTGCGAGGCGCCATACTAGTAGAAGAACGAGAGAAGACGTTAATGGGATAGCATATTTCTACTTCGTCGTTTCCCTTATTGTTTCTGTTATCCACTCTATCTTGGGATAAAACTATCTACCTTAGGTATGGCAAGGGGAGCCATGAGAATAAGAATTGGAAGTAGGTTACTTTTCGTGGTATAGTCCCAGTTGCAATTGCTTTAGTGCACACTGTAGGCACCTTGGGATAGTCTGCTCACTCCTTCACATATAACCTCTTTACTATTTTTCCGCACCCAATCCCTGCACACTGCCTCTTTACCCTTCTTACATCTACCCCCAAATTCCATCTTTTATCCCACTGCATCCACCAATTTGCAACGGGGCAGTCCGCCCAGCCTAAGGGTTTAACGGGAACGGGGTACTGCACGGATCGGGGTCCCCCCCTCTAGTTCTGGCAAGAATTTTACCCAGGGGGTTAGCGCAGAAGAATAGGGGAAGATGACGGGCCCCACTATAAGTTCATTTAATGCCTTGGAATGTAGAGGCAGCATGCAGGAAGAATAGCCAACAGGTAGGGCTTGTAGCTCCTATTTATATTGCGTGCAGCCGTTTATAAGAATGAATGTTCGCCAGCCGGTGATACCTCCAAGTCTTGGCCCCACTAAAGCAATGACTACCTGGATCGGCTCATGCAACAAGGCACATTGCTTAAACTTTGATCCAACATATGGTAACACTTGGTAGCACCCCTAAGCTAGGAAAAAGCTCCGAGGGCTAAGAAGAAGAGGTAGGAAACTCCAAGCGCTCCATGTCCCCCCGCACACTAGTAACTAGTTACCAATTCTTGCCCTCCAGATGCAAAGACGGCAAAATGGTAGACTACCCTGTCTGGCCCCGTCCCTCGCCAAAACCTACCTCCCACTAGATTTACCGGACTAGAGGACTATAAATCCTGGATCTGCCCCTTCCGGTCTTCTCCGGGCCCCCTTGCAGACCGCGGACGGGGTCCTAAAACACTACAAGCACTGCATCCAATATAGCCGCTCATTCCTACCTCTATCATACCCCAACACCGCCCAATGCTCTACCTCCAAAGTAAAAAAACGTTATCAATCTTCCCCCCTCCTCCTCCAACCCAACGCTTCTTTCTTCTTCTCGTCTTCCAACCAACAGCCTATACCAGGAATCATGGGCATTTTTATGCGTCTCATTGATTACACCGAAGACAAGAGACTTCATGGCTACACTCTTTTCCCTGGCACTCTTGCACTTCTTTTCTTAGTACTTTTTCTTCTCTTGAAGAAGGAATGGTCAATTCATAGCTCCACGAAGTTTCCAATAGTTGGAATTGAATCCCCAGGCTACTTTGGACTAGTCAAAGCAAGAGAGAAATTTATCTCTGATGCATTCCATATTGTGAAGAACGGTTACCACAAGGTTAGCCTGCATACAGTTTGCTCGATTATTAGCTATCGTCTATATTAAAATTAGTAAGGGATTAACACTATAATATTATGATCGTAACAGTACCGAGGAAAAAACTTCGTCGTTACAACCCACAGCCATGACAGGGTTATCCTTACATCTGACCAGGTTAAGGAGCTTTCCAGTGCACCAGAAGATACTGCTAGCTTTGCACACTTTATTACCGAAGTAGACGCCCCATTACTCTAAATATTGATAACGAGTTTACTAGTACTGATCATGCGCATTGATAAAGACTATGATGGGATCATATACTGGCATGGATCGATTTTTGGGAACGAATTATCTTGCAGAGGCAGTGAGAATCAAACTCACACGAAATCTAGGTAATCCGCTCCTTGAAGGAACACCCAGTGAGAAAAAGTGTTCGAGCAATTATGCATTAGCGCTGAAGCGCTCTCATGTCTTACGATTAGTTATTGCAGCTAAGATCGCAAGGAAAGAAAGACTACCACTGTGCAGATATTTTCTCTCTGACTCCTAGCAGTTCCATCACTATTTAGATTTAGAGATACTAATGAAAATTCAAACAGGGATTATTAAAGAAGCAGTAATAGAAGAGGTACGATTCGCTCTAGATACTGAGCTGCCAGAGTGTACTACTGATGGTTAGCATTTCTGCTGAATCTCTCTTGACTTTCTCATATCTAATGCTAATAATATACACTGTAACAGAATGGAAATCAGTCGAAATTTTCACCACAGTCCTAAGAATGGTTGCTCGTACAAGTAGTAGGGTCTTCGTTGGCCTGCCTTTGTGTCGAAATGAGGATTGGTTGACTGTCGCAATGAATTTCACTGGAGATATTATCATAACAATCAATAAGCTCGCGAGTATACCAAAACTCATTCGTCCATTCTATGCTTGGATGTTTAATTCGACAAAATTGATCAGCTCGCATAGAAAAATGGCGCAGATCCTCCTAGGTCCTATCATTCAAAGACGTTTTGAAGAAGAGAGACTCGCGGAAGAGAACGGAACCATTTATAGGAAGCCCGACGACATGCTTCAATGGCTCACAGAACGCGTTCAGCCGCGTCACAAGAACATCGAAGACCTATCTGAACTGCAGCTGCTTTCTAACCTGGCATCAATTAATGCAACATCCCTTTCCTTTATCAATGCACTTTACGACCTTGCTGTCCATCAGGAGTGCGTTCAACCAATTCGCGAGGAGATCGAAGCCGTAATTTCGGAAAATAACGGAATGATAGACAGGGCGGCTCTGCGCAAGATGAGAAAGACTGATAGCTTTTTTAAAGAATCTGCCAGAGGACAACTTAACATCCGTAAGTACATCACTACCTTTTCCCTTAAGTCGAGTTCTTAATACTTTGTGAAGTGAGTTTCGGTCGCAAGATTCTAAAAAGCGTTACTCTCTCCGATGGTACCCGCTTGAAGCAGGGTATTATGGTCTCTGCCCCTGTCGTAATGTTTTCTTCCGATCCGGACCTCCTTGAGGATCCCGAGACTTTCGATGGGTTCCGTTGGTACAAAAAGTCTCTAGAAGCTGAGAGCCGTGCGACTCACAGCTCAGGCTGGACTACTACCTCCGCAAACCACCTCACGTTCGGCCACGGAAAGCATGCATGCCCTGGTCGCTTCTTCGTTACCGAGGAGATGAAGATCCTTCTTATTTTCATCATCCTGCAGTACGATATCAAATACCCTGAGGGCCAATCCCGCCCTGCTAATATTCAGCGCGGGGAGGCTCTTGTTCCCGACCCTACCCGGAAACTTCTTTTCAAGAAGCTTCCTGGCCCAAAGAAATTTTCCTTTTTGTAGTCAATGATGGTCCGAACCTACTCAGTTTTTTTTTCATTTGTTCCAATTTCCTGGCATCTATCTGGATAGCAGCTTAAAGAATTAAACCAATTTACGGTACCCATAACTGATACTCCCAAAGTGACAACCAGCATTGGCAAGTGTAGGCTGAAGAGATTTCTTGCTCATATGGCGCCTGCTGTCTATGGTCGGTACCCTAAGGAAACTGAAGTGTCTAGGCTCTGTGATGTCGAGCGAGAAAGTACCGCATTACCTTCTAAGATCTAACTGCCCTCGCCTTCTACGAAAACATCCCCCCCGGTGCTTGCACGTTGAAATGAAGTAGGTACTAAAATAAAACATCCAGCATGGTCTGAAAGAGCCTAAAATAAGCCTGTCTTTGATCATAAGAGTAAAGTGAACGCATTTGTTGAGAATTTGAAACTGAAATAGTTTAGTAGTATTATACAAAGAAAACTCCCATTTCAACGTAAAAGTGGCTACCAGTTCTCGCCAGTCAATGCGATAATATATCATGATACTTGCCAATATTTCCCAAGCCTCACTGAGGGTGCACCTCGCTGAGCCCTCAGATATTCTATTTTTCTCATCCCATGCTTGGATACTTTTTGTAATAGGTTAATATTCAATCTCCATGCTCACTTGCGAATATAGGTTTAGCCTATGTTTTCGCTCCCAGATAAGCGCAGATAATTGGAGATCCACGCCTCTGATCCCTTGTTCTCAGGTACCTGTACCGTACATCTACTCAAGGCAGGGAGAAAGCATTGGGCTAACTGGTTGTATGAGCCTAACAATCCTATTTGGAGAATGAGGATCAAGTCAGGTATCATAATATTACACTTCCATGAGTCTTTAATCCAAGCCCTACACGCTTAAGCAATATCTAGTGACAAATGATAACCGCTCTCGGAGTTTGCGTGATTCCGCCATTGATACACTCCCTACAAAATTCTCTGTAAGTCCCAATACTTTCCCCCTACCCGAAGTACCCGAACACAAGGGATCAGAAGGGGGTATCGCCAATCACCCGTGCTCATCTGTGAGCGAAAAATAAGATCAATCCTGGACACAGGAGTTAAACAAACATTAGCGTTGCAAGCAAGCGTGGGGGCTCAGACGCTAAGGGATCACCTCTCTTAGGCCACAACCGCCCGGAAACAGGGATTCCAAATGACTAGTGCCTATCTGAACCCTCGTATCGTACCGAATCCGGACCCAAATTTTCGGGTTCCTCATGCCGGGTACATATACTCGGAGGCAAGGGTATTTAGGGCCCAGTGACACAAGCCCTCGCCCGGTGTGCTGCCTAAGTAATCGCCACTTCTCCCTTCTGAAGTGGTCCCGACTTTTGGCTCTCAGAAAGTACTCACAAGTCAGCTTTCATGAGTTATCACTCGAACCACATGGCCCAGTTCAGTCCCATGCAAATGCCACACCTCCTGATAGAGATAGGCCCAAATTTCGCCAACCCCCCGGCACATCACTCTATTTAAGCTCACTGAGCTTTACTATCTTATGTTGTACCGTATTCACTCGTGCAATCCACTCCCGGATTATCAGAGCATCATCCCACTATAGGTTTAGTTGGATAGGTCAGTAGGGTCGCAACAGCTGGTTAATTGGACCTAACACGTCCATAGACCTCCAGCTACACCGTGTCAGGGAAATACTATCCCCTCTCTTGAAGATTTGTCTGTGAATACAGAATTTGGAGGCTAGAGATAGCAGATCAGATGACTAAATACGGTATTACTAGCGCCTAAGGAATGGCTGAAATTCACTACCAAACTGTCAGCGGAAACAAGCCCATCAGGCCATGGCAGATTTAGCTTTGCAGGTCAAAATAAGTGCGAATATAAGAGCCTGTCACCTAGATCCAACATATCCAGTGGGCTGATCTTATTGTCAGTGGACAAAATTAACCGCGGATCAACAAAGAGGGAAATATTTCGGCCATGACAACAACACTCCACCACCAACCCCATTATCATTAAAACCAAGAAAAAAAATCAAAAATGCAAGTACGGGATAGGATACATAGTAAAAATTAATATTTGAGCCAGAGAAAGTTCTTTAGGTGGTGTTGAAAGTGTGGGGTGGTGAGGGTTGCGTTGAAATCGATCGTTGGTCCGCGGTTAATTTTGTCCCCTGACAATTATCATAATATTATCAGGAAAACCTTCATTTTCCCAAGGGCCTTGGTCTGAGCCAGGGGATTGCGGGGATGCGGAGATCGTGAACTTTAAGAGATTTCACAGGTGCTTAGGTTGGTGGGGGTCTCTCCCACCTTAGGCCTGTTTGGATACAATGATTCCGTTCCGTTTCCCCATACAAATGACCATTTTCTTTCCCTTTCAAAACCGAGAGGTCGTTCTCACAGCAGAAACGGTCACCCAACGGAATGGTCCCATTTTTGTCAAACAGGCCCTTAACTGTTTCATAAACTTTGTTCAAAGGGCACTGATTAATGGCAGGGTCTTCTCCAACCCCTCCCTCTCCTGCTGATAGTGCAATGCTAGCTGGCTGAACCTTGAAAATAAATACACTTCAAGACCCCTCTAGTGCGCTCCAAGGTAATTTGAATGAGGGATCTATCAGTGTTCAGCCGCAAATTCAAAAGGAATATCTATGGCGGGCGCAGAATATCAGGGTCGGGGTTTTTTATATTTTGGAACAAGTAATAGTATATAAGCCCCCGGTATCGTAAATGACTATAGTTCAAGTCCTCCAAAACGTGTACCAGGCTGAAAATGATGTGTTACAGGTGGCTGTGCCAGTTAAAATGCCAAGAGATGATGCTAGGCATGAAATAGAGCAATGTCATTGGACCCTGTAGATAATCTTAAAGCCATTAGTCAGGAATTAAGGTTAATTTATCTTAGCAAACTGGTTCTATGCAACTAATTTAGTATTACTAAGCCCAGAATATGTGGCTGATGTAACACTTTTTTCTTTTTACACCAAAAGTAGCAACTTTTAAATCCTTAAGGCTTTACCACTATCAGGCTAATTGGCAAAAAAAACCTGTTTATTATTGTCCTTCACTGTCTCTTTCAGAAACAGGTTTTTTTTTTGCTTATTTGGACTTGTTATTGTAAAGCCTTAGGGATTTGAAAATGATGAAAAATCTGGTACACGTTTTGGAGAGCTTGAACCGTACAGCGGGGACCAAAATAACCAAGCCCCTTGCTAGGACGTCGAAATTGCCCTTTATAGTAAGGTCTCCTTTGTCTCAGGGCCGGGGTGGAAGTGGAGTTTTTTGGGGTGTCTCCCGGCCTCATCCAAACAGGGGAATTCTTGACGTCCTAGGGTAAAGTTCAATTATTCTAGGTAGAATATTAGCAAAGTCATAGAATAACGGGAGGAGACATAATTGACACAGTATATTTCTGCTTTGCCGCCTCCATCATTGTTTCTGTTATTTACCTATCTCCTAGTGAAACTATCTACTTTAAATATAATAAAATACTATGCAATAAGAATTGAAGAGAGGTGTATTACTATTTGTGCCGCGTGGTCCCCAGCAGGAATTGCTTTGGGGCATACTAGAGGGGTCTTGGGCCGTAGTCTGCCCGCCCCAGCACCACTAAAGCTCTGCTGCTAAAAGAAAGACCATTTTCACTCGCAATCTTTCCTCCTCCTCCTCCAACCCCACGCCTTTTTCCTCTTCTCGTCTCCCAACTCACAAACAACCCACATCAAAAATCATGGCCATTTTTATGCGTCTCATTGATTACGCTCAGGGCAAGAACCTTCATGGCTACCCTCTTTTCTCTGCCACTCTTGCTCTACTTTTTTTAGCACTTTTCCTTCTCTTGAAGAAGGAATGGTCAATTCATAGTTCCGCAAACTTTCCGATTGTTGGAATTGAATTTCCGGGCTACCTTGGGCTAGTCAAAGCAAGAACCCGATTCGTCTCTGATGCATTCCACATCGTGAAGGACGGTTATCACAAGGTTAGCCTACATACTGTTTGCTCAATTATTAGTCTTCGTCCATCCCAAAATTTGTAAGGTATTAACACTATATTATAATTTTAGTACCAAGGGAAAAACTTCGTTGTTACAACCCACGGCTACGACAAGATTATTCTTACATACAACCAGGTTCAGGAGCTCTCCAATGCACCAGACGATGTTGTTAGCATTCAGCATGCTGTTGTCGAAGTAGATACCCCATTACTCCAAATATTAAGGGTGAGTTTACTGGTACTGATGTGCGCATTGGTAAAGACTATGATGGGACAATATACTGGAATGGATCGATTTGTGGGGACCAATTATGTTCAAGAGGCGGCACGAATCAAACTCACTCAAAATCTAGGTAATCCACTCCTTAAACAAACACGCCTGCAGTGAGAAAAAGTATTCGGGCAGCTATGCAGTGGAGTCGAAATGCTCTCATGTCTTGCGATCAGATATTGCAGCTAAGATCGTAAGGAGAGAAAGCTACCCTGTGTGCAGATATCTTCTCTGACTCCAAGCAGTTCCATTAGTATTTAGATTCGGAGATACTAACCGGAATTCAAACAGGGACTATTAAAGATGCAATGATAGAAGAGATGCGATTCGCTCTTGATACTGAGCTACCAGAATGTACTACTGATGGTTAGTATTTCTACTAAACCCATACAGCGCCTCCCATAGCTAATGATAATAATATACACTGCAATAGAATGGAGATCAATCGAAATTTTCACCTCAATCCTAAGAACAGTCGCTCGCACGAGCAGTCGGGCCTTCGTTGGCCTGCCTTTATGTCGAAATGAGGATTGGTTGACTGTCTCAATGAAGTTCACTGGAGATATTTTCATGACAGTCGATAAGCTCACGAGTATACCAAAACTCATTCGTCCATTCTATGCTTGGATGTTTAATTCCACAAAATTGATCAACTCGCATAGAAAAATGGCGCAGACCCTCCTAGGTCCTATCATTCAAAGACGTTTTGAAGAAGGGAGGTTCGCAAGAGAGAATGGAACCATTTATGAGAAGCCCGATGACATGCTTCAATGGCTTATAGATCGCGTTGAGCCGCATCACAAGAACATCGAAGACTTATCTGAACTGCAGCTGCTTTCTAACCTGGCATCAATTCATACAACATCTCTCACCTTTCTCAATGCACTTTACGACCTTGCTGCCCATCAGGAGTGCGTTCAACCAATTCGCGAGGAGATCGAAGCCGTACTTTCGGCAAATAACGGAGTGATAGACAGGGCAGCTCTGCGCAAGATGAGGAAGACTGATAGTTTTTTCAAAGAATCTACGAGAGAAACGCTTGGCCTCTGTAAGTACATCAGTATCTTTTCCGGTAGGCTATGTTCTTAATTCTTTGTATAGTCAGTTTCAATCGCAAGATTCTAAAGAGTTTTACGCTTTCTGATGGCACCCGCTTGCCGAAAGGTGCTCTGATCGCTGCTCCCGTCGCAATGTTTGCCACCGATCCAGATCTTCTTGAGGATCCCGAGACATTCGATGGGTTCCGTTGGTACAAAAAGTCTCTGGAAGCTGAGGGCCGCGCTACTCACAGTACTAATTGGACCGCTACCTCCGCAAAGGACCTCGCGTTCGGTCATGGAAAGCATGCATGCCCTGGTCGCTTCTTCGTTGCCGAGGAGATGAAGATCCTTCTCATTTTCATCATCTTGCAGTACGATATCAAGTACCCTGAGGGGCAATCTCGCCCTGCTAGCCTTAAACACGGGGAGTTTTTTTTCCCCGATACTGCTAAGAAGCTTCTTTTCAAGAAGCTTCCGGGCCCAAAGAAATTTTCCTTTTTGTAGTAACTGTTTGTATGGACCTACTCGGGGGCTTTTTCATTTGTTTCAGCTTCCCGGGGTCTGTCTGGATAGTAGCTTACAGAATCAAACCAATTTCTGGTATTCAAAACTGATGCCCCTCAAAGTGACAACTAGCAAGTGTAGGTTAAAGGGACTTCTCGCTCATGCAGCGCCTGCTGTCTAGGGCGGGTTCCCTAAGGAAACTGAAGCGTCTGCTCTGTGATGTCAAGCGGGAAAGCACCCTGTTACCTGGCGAGGTCCAACTACCGCTAGCCTAAGTGGGGGTATCCGGGGAGATGTTTTTGCACAAGCCAGGGATTATATTGCTGCATGACTGCCCTTCCCTTGTGCGAAAACATCCCCCGGGCACTTGTAGGTTGAAATAAAGTAGGGGCTAAAGTAAAACATCCCACACAGCCACAAAGAGTCCAATATAAGCCCAGTTTTAGTCATAAAAGGTCAAGTGAAGGCGTTTTGTTGCGAATTTGAAACCGAAATAGATTACTAATACGAGGAAAAATTCTTATTTCAACGTACAAATTGCTACCTCACACTAGTTAATCGAGATGATGCTTACCCATATTTCCCAATCCTCACTGAGCATGGGATGATGCTCTGATAGTCCGGGGGTTTGCACGAGCGACATGCTGGGCGAAGATTTGTGTCACTAAGCCCTAAATACTCCTACACTCGAGTATAAGTGCCCGGTATGAGGAACCCGAAAATTTGGGTCCAGATTTGGTATGGGGTTCAGATATTAGCTATTTTTCTTGAATCATTATTTCCGGGTATGATACCATAAAAAAAACCGAAATAATTGAGAATCTCGCTAGGACGTTGGAGTTGCCTCTCCTAGTAAGGGTCGGTGGTATTTTTATTTTTTTTGTCTCAAGTGAGGGCTGAAGGAGAATCTTCTCGCTGTGCTTTCTCCCCCTAATCTGAAGGAGGAAATTCTAGACCTTCTACTGTAGCACCATTCTCAATTATTTCAGTTCTTAAGGTAGGTTTAGCCTAAGACAGGTTATCCCTTAGTATCCGAGCCCCCACGCTCACTCACAATACTAGTATTCGTTTGACCCCTGTTCGGGATTGATCTTCTTTTCCACTCACAGATGAGCACGGGTGGTTAGTGATAGCTGTATAGTACATGATTCTGATTCCTCTGTTCGGGTATGGTTTTGGTTATTCTCTCACAGACAGGCAGGAATGATTGGCGATACAAGCTTCTGATCCCTTGTGTTCAGGTACTCTAGGTAGGGGGGAAGTATTGAGATTTACAGAGAATTTTGTATGGGGGTGGATTAGTGGTGGAATCACGGAAACCCCGAGAGAGAGTATCAATTGCCGCCGGATATTGCTTAAGTGTGTAGGGCCTGGATTAAAGACTCACCGATGCACCCAACTCGCTCTTCATTCTCAAAACAAGGTAGCCGCACTCACACAACAGGCTAGCCCAATGCTTTCCTCCTACCCTGAGTACTTGCATAGGTTCCCGAATATAAGGGACCAGAGGCGTGCATCTCCAATTTTCGGTCCTTATCTGGACGCGAAACCAGGGATTGAACAAATACTCGCAAGTGAACATGAGAGATCGGACACCAAGGGATTACTCATTCATGGGAAGAGGTGCCCAAACACAGGGGTGGGAAAAATATAATTGTGGCCGTGTTTAGTAGGCCAGGATTTAGACTTAAATTTCAGATTATCCCCTAAGTCTAGACTTTGGGTCTGGCTGCGCTCGGTAGGCTGTACTTGGGCTGGGTTTTCTTTTTGGGATTAGATCAAGGTTTTAGATCAGGATTTTCTCAGGGAAACGAGTCACGTAGAGCAAACTGTAAACAGCATTGGCCCTAACTACATTCTCGTCCTCTCTTTTCTTCTTCTTCCTACAGCCAGTTGTCAGAAGTGTCAATGATCTGACACATGTTTAATTGCGATGGCGCCATACTAGAGCCGTGCCGTGGGGCATTGGTGGTGGGGTTGCGTTGTCAATAAAAGAGCGACCAAAGGAGTGAACAAGGGAATGAGCAAACAATCAATCAAGCAGGAGAGCATAAGAGTGAATGGGCGAGCGAACAAGTAAAGGGGTGTACAGACGAATAAGGGAATAGGGGAGGGAGCTAATCAGTGAACGGGCGAGCGAGGGAATGAGAGAATGAGCGAGTGGGCATGTGAGGGAACGAGTGAACGGGCGAGCCGACTCACGGATGGGCGTGTGAGTGGGCAAGTGAGTGAGGGTGGCCAATGGGCAAGGCAGCAGCAGGGTGAACGGGCAGGCGAACGGGCAAGTGAGCGAACTGGGAAATGGGTGGGCGAATGGGCGAGCGAGCCAACAGGTGAACGGGTGAGTGATCCAGCAAGTGGATGGGCGAATGAATGAGTGAATGGGCGAGCAAAGCATGCGAGTGAATAAGCGAACAGGCAACAGAGTGAACCAGTCAATGGAGAAGTGAACACTGGCATGCGAAGGACGGAGTAAGATAATAAAGGTATAGGCACACAATGGAATGTGAGAATGGACAGGTGGGGATGTCAATGGAGGGAATAGGGTCGCACGCAGGTAGACGATTGGTTAAGAGGATTTACTTGGAACTTGGGCCTTTGTTGGAAGCATATGAAATGTAACTTCCACTCGCACTGTGTTCATTCATTCACACTTAACTAAAACTAAACTAACAGTAAATACAGGTGTATAAGTAAGACAGGGATAGCACATCCTGATGCTTCCGTGGATCACCGCCCCTATCTCTGTACCGGGATTTCCCCACATGTCCTTATTCCTCCAAAAAAGAGGTAGAAAACTCCAAGCGCTCCATGTTCCTCCGCACATGGGCAGCCGGTTACTAATTCTTGTACTCTAGGCATAAGGACTGCAAAATGATAGCCCACCCTGTGAGGCCGCACCCCTCGCCAAAACCTGCCCAAACATCCCGGAGGGAAAACACGGGTATCCCAAGAATGTCCCCCAGGTACCCCGCCTTTCCTCGGGAGGCCTTTGCCTCCTCTTGTTTTGGGGTACTACTTGCTGGGGGCATGTACCGTCTACCCAATACCACTCAAAGCTGTCTTTAAAAGAAAAATCCCATTTTTAATACACCCATCTCCTCCTCCAACCCCCCCCCCCCCCACCTCCCAACACACAAACAACCCACATCAGAAATCATGGGCAGTTTTATGCGCCTCGCTGATTACGCTGAAGATACGAAATTTCATGGCTACCCTCTTTTCTCTGCCACTCTTGCACTACTTTTCTTAGCACTTTTCCTTCTGTTGAAAAAGGAATGGTCAATTCATAGCTCCACGAAGTTTCCAATAGTTGGAATTGAATCCCCAGGCTACTTTGGACTAGTCAAAGCAAGAGAGAAATTTGTCTCTGATGCATTCCATATCGTGAAGAATGGCTATCACAAGGTTAGCCTACATAGTACATACTGTTTGCTCAATTATTAGCTATTGTCTATATTAAAATCATTAAGGTATTAACACTATAATATTATGATCTTAACAGTACAGAGGAAGAAACTTCGTCGTTGCAACCCACAGCCATGACAAGATTATTATTCTTACATACGACCAGGTTAAGGAGCTCTCCAGTGCACCAGACGATACCGTTAGCGTTCAACATTCTATTGCCGAGGTAGACACTCCATTACTCTAAATCTTGATAGTGAGTTGGCTAGTACTGATCGTGCGCATTGATAAAGGCTCTAATGGGACCATATACTGGAATGGATCGATTTGTGGAAGACAATTATCTTCCAGAGGCGGCGAGAATCAAACTCACTCAAAATCTAGGTAATCCACTCCTTGAACGGACACCTAGTGAGAACAAGGTACTCGGGCAGCTAGGTAGTAGGGCCGAAACGCTCTCATGTCTTGCGGTCAGTTATTACAGCTCGGATCGTAAAGAAAGAACCACGATTCTGTCCAGACATTTTTCTCCCAACTCCAAGCAGTTTCATCACTATTTAGACTCAGAGATACTAATGAAAATTCAGATAGGGATCATTAAAGATGCAATAATAGAAGAGATGCGATTTGCTCTAGATACTGAGCTGCCAGAGTGTACTACTGATGGTTAGCATTTCTGCTGAACCCCTCCTAGCTCTCCCACAGCAGACGCTAATAATATACACTGTAACAGAATGGACATCAGTCGAAATTTCCACCCCGATCTTAAGGACGGTTGCTCGCACGAACAGTAGGGTCTTCGTTGGCTTTCCTTTATGTCGAAACGAGGATTGGTTGACCGTCTCAATAAGGTTCACTAGAGATATTTCCGTGACAACCGATAAGCTCAGAAGTATACCAAAACCGATTCGTCCATTCTATGCTTGGATGTTTAATTCCACAAAATTGATCAACTCGCATAGAAATAAGGCGCAGACCCTCCTAGGTCCTATCATTCAAAGACGTCTTGAAGAAGAGAGACTCGCAGAAGAGAATGGAACTGTTTATAAGAAGTCCAACGACATGCTTCAATGGCTCACGGATCTCGTTAAGCCACGTCACAAGACCATTGAAGACTTATCTGAACTGCAGCTGGTTGCTATCCTGGCATCAATTCATACAACGTCTAATTCCTTTCTCAATGCACTTTACGACCTCGCTGCACATCAGGAGTTCGTCCAACCAATTCGCGAGGAGATTGGCGCCGTAATCTCCGCCAATAATGGAGTGATAGACAGGGCAGCTCTGCGCAAGATGAGAAAGACTGTCAGTTTTTTCGAAGAATCTATGAGAAGAACACTTGGCATCCGTAAGTACATCACTATCTTTTTTCTTAAGTCAAGTTCTTAATGCTTTGTATAGTGGGGTTCAGTCGCAAGATCCTAAAAAGCTTTACTCTCTCCGATGGCACCCGCTTGAAGCAGGGTACTATGCTCTCTGCCCCTATTGCAATGTTTTCTTCTGATCCAGATCTCCTTGAGGACCTTGAGACATTCGATGGGTTCCGTTGGTACAAAAAGTCTCTGGAAGCTGAGGACCGGGCTGCCCACAATGCCAATTGGACTACTACCTCTCCAAGAGACCTCGGGTTCGGTCACGGAAAGCATGCATGCCCTGGTCGCTTCTTCGCTACCGAGGAGATGAAGATCCTACTTACTTTCATTATCTTGCAGTACGATATCAAATACCCTGAGGGCCAATCTCGCCCTACCAGCATTAAACGCGGGGCGTCTCTTTCTCCCGATACTTCCAGAAAACTTCTTTTCAAGAAGCTTCCAGGCCCAAAGAGATTTTCCTTTCTGTAGTAACTGTTGGTGTGCACCTGCTCGGTTTTTTTCATTTGTTTCAGCTTCCCGGCATCTGTCTGGATAGTAGCTTACAAAATTAAACCAACCTCCAGCACCCGAAACTGATACCCCTAAAGTGGCAACCAGCATTGACAAGTGCAGGCTGAAGGGATTTCTCGCTCATACGCCTTCTGTCTATGGTGGATGCCCTAAGGGAACTGAAGTGTCTGTACTGTGATGTCAAGCGAGAAAGTACCGCATCACCCAGCAAGAACCAACTGCCGCTAGTAGAAGTACTAGTATCCAATGAGATGTTTTCACACAAGCCAGGGATCATCCCGCTGCTCAACTACTCTCGTCTAGTATGAAAACATCTCCCGGGCGCTTGTAGGTTGAAATAAAGCAGAGGCTAAAGTAAAAGATCCAACGCAGCCAGAAAGCGTCTAAAACAGGCCTGGCTTTGGCTATAAAGGGTCAAGTGAAGGCGTTTTGTTGCGAATTTGGAACAGAAGTGGATTACTAGTATAAACAAAACTCTTATTTCAACGTAAAGTGGCTACCGGTTCTCGCCAGTTAATGCGATATGATACTTGCCAATATTTCCCAAACCTCATTGTGGGTGCCCCTAGCTAAGCCCTCACATATTCCATTTTTCTCGTCCCCATGTTTGAGTACTTCTTGCCATAGATGAGTAATCCCTTAGTATCCGATATCCTATGCTCACCTGCGAATATTGGTATAATCCTTGTTTTCGCTCCCAGATAAGGGTACATGATTGGAGATACAGGCCCCTAATCTCTCGTGCTCCGGCACTTGCAAAAGTACTTATGGTAGGTGGAAAGTATTGGGCCAACCTGTTGTATGAGCGCAACTTCCCTATTTGGAGAATGAAGATCAAGTCGGGTGTAGTACCATACTTCCGTAAGTATTTAATTCAACCCCTACGCTTAAGCAATATCTGACGGCAATTGATACCCTCCCCCAAAGTTTACGTGATTCCGCCACTGATCCGCTCCCGTACGAGGTTCTCTACAGATCCCAATACTTGGCCCTGTCACAAGTACCCGAACACAAGGGGTCGGAGGCGTGTATCGCCAATTATCCGTGCGTCTCTGTAAGCGAAAAAAAAACCGTACCCGAACACTAGATGAGAGGCGTGGCTCACCAGCCACCAGTGCTCATCTTTGAGCCAAAAGGAGGATCAATCCCGAATACGGGGGTCAAATGAATGCCAGTATTGTGAGTGAGTGCGGGGGTTCGGACACTGAGGGATCACCTATCCTAGGCCACATGCACTCTGGAACAGGGATTCAGGGGAAAAAAAACAGTGCTTATCTGATCCCCGATGCCAAATCCGGACCCAAATTTCAGTGCTCCCCACGCGGGGAAACTTATGGTCGAGTGTAAGTGCCCGGTGGCACAAGTCCTCACCCAGTTTTTTACTCGAGTAATCGCCACTTCCCTTCGGAAGTGGTCCCAACTTTTGGCACCACAAAAAAATACTCACCAATTATCACTCGAACCCCATAACTCGGTTCAGTCCAATATAAATGCCACACTTCCTAATGGGGGCGGGTCCGAATTTCGCCAACCCCCCGGCACATCACTCAGTCCACTTAACTTTACCATCTTATCCCGTACCTTATTCACTCGTGCAGTCCACTCCCGGATTATCAGAGCATTATCCTACTATAAGTTTAGTTGGGCAGGTCAGCAAGGTCTCAACTGCTGATTAATGGGATCCAACATGTCCGCAAACCTCAAGCTATACCGCGTCAGGCAAACACTATCCCTGCTCAATAGGATTTGTCTGTGAATACAGAATTTGGAGGCTAGATGGAGATAGCAGATCACATGACTAAATAGGGCATTACTAGTGCCTCAAGAGCAACTGAAATTCACTACTAAACTATCAGCGGAAACCAGCTCGTCAGGCACTGACAGATTTATCTTTACAAGTCAAAATTATTGCGAATACAGCACCTATTACCTCGACCCAACACATCTAGTAGGCTGATCTTATATCGTGTCAGGAAAACCCTCATTTTTCCCAGGGGCTTTAGTCCCTGAGCCCGGGGATTGCAGGGCTGGCGGAGATCATGGACCCCAAGAGATTCTATGGGTTCTCGGGCTAATGGAGACCATCCTACCCAGTTTCACTAGCCCACCAACTCCATTCAAAAAGTACCAATTATCAACTGCATCCCCCCCGACACCCTTCCCGTATTGATACCTCTTGTGATGCAATTCTAGCCGAGTAAACCTTAAAAATAAAGACGGTTCGAGACTCCTCTAGTGTGCGCCAAGGTAATTTAGATGGACGCGTGCTCTGCCACAAATTCAGAAGGAAGGCGTATATGTTCGATTCTCACAACGAATAGCTTTTTATTTTTTCCTTATTGCAATTGGGCCACACTTGACAATGCAAAATACCGGAGCCCGGATCTTTAAAATTCCGGAGCAAGAAATAAATACTAACAACGTAGAAACTACCGGTATTGTAAATGATCGTCGCAAGAACTAAAATTGCTAAACTCCACGCTAGGGCGCTAAAGTTGCCTCTCATAAAGGATTTTTCTTCTCATTTGTCTCGGGGTATGGTGGAAGCGGGGTTGTTCCGGGCGGTTTCCGGCCCCCACCTAAATGGCGGAATTTTAGACTCCTACCGTAGCGTTCAACTATTCCGGGCATGATAGAATACTAGTAGAAGACTAGAGATGACATAATTAGGACAGTACATAACTACTTTGCCGTTTCTGTTGCGGTTCCTAATACCTATTCTATCTTGTGATAAAACTCTCTACCTTAAATATAATAAAACGCCATGCTTGTACGAGTTGAAGGTACATTACTTTGGACGCAGTGCGGCCTCCAGCTGCAATTGCTTTGGCGCACACCATAGGTGCCTTGGGCCGTAGCCTGTTTGCTCCTCCATATGTAACCTCTTTAATATTTTTCAACCACCAATCCCTGCACACTACCTCCCCACCTCTCTTACATCTACTCCAAAACTCCATCTCTTCTCCCACCACATCCACCCAGTGTTTGCAACGGGGCAGTCCACTCACTCAAAGGATTGAACGAGAACGAAGTACTACAGGAATCGGAACCCCTCCGTTTAGCCTGGGGGAGAATTTCACCCTTGGCGTTTGGCTGACAGATTGGGGAAGACGATGGGCCTCACTGCAGGTTTATTTAATGCCTTGGAATTTGGAGGCGGTATGCGGGGAGAATGGCTAACATGTAGGGCCTATGCCACTTGTTCGTAACTCGCATCATGTGCTACCATTTGTAAGAGTGAATGCTCACCAGCAGGCGATTTCTCATAAAATTTAGCCTCAATAAAGATATGACTCTCCGGATCTGCTCACGTAGCAAGGTACATAGCCCAATCCTTGATCCAAGGTAAGTCAACACCCGGTAGCCCCCTAAGCCGGGAAGGGCCCCTAGAGCTAAAATGAAGAAATAGAAAGCACCAAGCACTCAATGCTCTTCTGCGTATGAATAACCTGTGGCTAGTTCCTATAATACGCTCTAGGTACAAGGACTGCAAAATGATAGACCATCCCGTCAGGCCGCATCCCCCGCCAAAACCTGCCACACACACCAGATTCGCCGGGCCAAAAGACCATGAATCGTGGTCCTGTCCCTTCCGGCCTTCCCCGCGGCCCCTGTAGGGCGTTGGCGGGACCCAAGACATCGCAAGCACTGCATCCACCACAGCCGCTCATTCCTACCCGTCCCAGGCAAGAAGCTCCCCAACATTCCGGAGTGAAAACTGGGATATTTCAAGGATATTTCAGGGATTCTGCCTTTCTCCCCTGTATTCGGGAACTTCTTTCTAGGGGCGCATGCCTGCTGCTCCAATACTACTCAAAGCTCCGTGTTCGAAAGGAAAAAACCATTCTTAATTTCCCCCTCTTCCTCCAACCCAAAGCTTTTATCGTCCCCCAACTGATAAACAACCCACATCAGAAATCATGGGCATTTTTATGCGTCTCACTGATTACGCTGAAGACAAGAAACTCCATGACTACTCTTTTCTCTCTGCCAGTCTTGCGCTACTTTTCTTAGGACTTTTCCTTCTCTTGAAGAAGGAATGGTCAATTCATGGCTCCACGAAGTTTCCTATTGTTGGAATTGAATCCCCAGGTTACGTTGGACTAGTCAAAGCAAGAGCCAAATTTGTCTCTGGTGCATTCCATATTGTGAAGAACGGTTATCACAAGGTTAGTCTACATACTATTTGCTCAATTATTAGCCATCGTCTATATTAAAATTAGTCAACCAGTATGACTAAGTAAGGCATTATATTAACGATATATGGCAATAGTATCGAGGAAAAAACTTTGTTGTTACAACCTATAATTACGACAAGGTCATTCTTACACATGAACAAGTTAAGGAGCTCTCCAATGCACCGGAAGATACTGTTAGCAACCAAGCTTCTGGTGTCGAGGTAGACACCCCATTCCTCTAAATATTAATAATGAGTTTACTAGTACTGATCATGCACATTGATAGAGTATGATGGCAGAATATACGGGCGTGGGTCGATTCATTGGGCACAATTATGTTCCAGAGGCGGTGAGAATCAAACTCATTCAAAGTCTAGGTAATACACTCCTTGGACAGACACACTTGTAGTGAAAAAAAGTATTCAGGCAGTTATGCAGTAGCGCTGAAACGCTCTCATTTTCTGCTGTCAGTCATCACAGCAAAGATTATAAAGAAAGAACTACCACTCCATGCAGATATTTTCTCACTCCAAGCAGCCTTATCACGATTTATATTCAGAGAAACTAACAAAAATTCATCAGGCACTATTACAGACGCAATAACAGAAGAGATACGATTTGCTCTGGATACTGAGCTGCCAGAATGTACTACTGATGGTTAGTATCTCTGCTGAGCCTATCCAGGCCCTCTCATAGCAGGTGCTAATAATATACACCGTTACAGAATGGAGATCAGTCGGAATTTTCACCACAATTCAAAGAACGATTGCTCGCACGAGTAGTAGGGTCTTTGTTGGCCTTCCTTTATGTCGAAATGAGGATTGGTTGACTATCTCGACAAGGTTCACGAGAGACCTTTTCATGACAGTCATTGAGCTTACGAGGATACCAAAACCGATCCGTCCATTCTATGCCTGGATGTTTGATTCAAAAAGGGTGATGAACTCGTATAGAAAAAGAGCAGAGATCCTCCTAGCTCCTACTATTCAAAAGCGTCTTGAAGAAGAGAGACTTGCAGAAAATAATAGAGCCATTTATGAGAAGCCCAACGACATGCTTCAATGGCTTACAGATCTCGTCGAGCCACGCCACAAGACCACCGACTCCTTATCTGAACTACAGCTGATGATTACTTTCGTATCAATTCAAGGAACATCTAATACCTTTCTCTCTGCGCTTTTCGACCTCGCTGCTCATCAGGAGTGCGTTCAACTAATTCGCGAGGAGATGGAAGCCGCAATTTCCGCAAATAACGGAATGATAGACAGGGCGACTCTGCGCAAGATGAAAAAGACTGACAGCTTTTTCAAAGAATCTATGAGAAAAAGTCCCCCCCTCTGTAAGTGCACCGCTACCTTTTCTCTTAAGTCACGTTCTTACTTCTTTGTAAAGTCGGCTTCAATCGCAAGATTATGAAAACCATAACTCTTTCTGATGGTACCCGCTTGCCGAAGGGTGCTATGATATCAGCGCCTGTCGCAATGTTTTCTACCGATCCAGATTTTGTCGAGGACCCTGAGACATTCGATGGGTTCCGTTGGTACAAAAAATCTCTGGAAGCCGAAGGCCGTGCTACTCACAGTACCACTTGGACCACTACCTCCGCAAGGGACCTCGCCTTCGGTCACGGAAGGCATGCATGCCCTGGTCGCTTCTTTGCTAGCGATATGACGAAGACCCTCCTTGCTTTCATCATCTTGCAGTACGATATCAAGTACCCTGAGGGTCAATCTCGCCCTCCTACCCTTGAACGCGGGGAGTATTTCTCTCCCGATGTTACCAAGAAACTTCTTTTCAAGAAGCTTCCAGGCCCAAAGAAATTTTCCTTTTTGTAGCAACTAGGCTATCCTAAATCACCTCATTTCATGCTCTAGCATACAGCGTTAGTGTAAACCGACTCTGTTTTTTCACCTACCGCAGTTTTCCGGCATCTATCTGGATTGTATTATAGCTTACAAAATTGAAAAATTTCTCGTTCTCACCGCGCTTGCTGCCTATAGTAGATATTACTAAGGAAGCTGAAGTCTCTGTGGTCTATAACGCAAGGAGGGAAAGCACCGCATTATCTGGAAAGATTCGACCACAGCCTGCCCAGGTACCGAAGGAGGTGTTTTTGTACAAGACAGGAATTATTTTGCTGTTTGGCTGCCCTGTCCTGTACTAAAACGCCCCCCTAGTATCATACTTGCATGTTGAAATAAAGTAGGGGCTAAAGCAAATCATTCCACACAATCGGAAGGAGCCTAAAATAGGCCTAGTTTTGGCCGTAAAGGGCTAAAAGTAATGGCCTTATGCTGCAAATTTGAGCCGGATTACAAATAAAACTCTTATTTCAACCTAAAAGTGGCTATTCGTTCCCGCCAGTTAATGTGATACGACGCTGGCCAATATTTACCAAGCCTCACTGAGCATGCCCCTAGCCGAGCCCTTGCATAGTCTATTTTTCTCATCCCTATATCTAGGTACTTCTTGCCATAGATGCGTAATCCCCTAGTGCCCGATCTCCCAGGCTCACCCGCGAGTATTCGTTCAATCTTCGATTTCGCTCCCAGATAAAGGCAGACGATTGGAGATACACGCCTCTGATCCCTTGTGTTCCGGCACTTGCACAAGTACTCAGGGCAGGGGGGAAGTATTCAGTGTTCCCAACGAGCCAGGCGGGCCAGGCTTCGGTAAAGCCGGGCCTGGCCTATGAAAATTCTCTAGGGCCTGGCCTGGCCGGAGCCTGTAGGCTTCGTAACGCCTGAGCCTAGCCTAGCCGGGCCGGGCCCGCCTATAGGCCATAGAGGCACAGTACCGTCTCCCTCATCGGCCTAGGCTAGCCCGATCTTGGCGAGTGGCTGTGCGGTCACCTCGGCAAAAATTCAAAATAAATGTTCCCTCATTACTAAATAACGTTAAAATGCAAAAACAATTTGGCTTATTAGCAAAAAATGCTGGAGAGAGTAGGTCAATTAATTAAATTAATTGTAGAAAAACAACATCGGAGGGAAAAATGGTAAGATTTGACTGTGGTGGTGACTTTGGAGGTAAATCGTCAAGACATTCTTAAGATGTTTGCTTATCACTCGTTGTGTGATTCCTTAAAGAGCAATAGCCGAAAGATAAAAACGAATCAGATAAAAGATGGGGAACGTGAAAAAGGCCGGGAGCCAAGATACCGTTAAAGCGATCTGTTCTCAATGCTAATCACGGGGCCTATAGACGCCTATCAGGCCTGATAGGCTTTGGCAGGCCAGCCGAATTCGGCCTATATCGGCCTAGGCTACTTCCAGCGCGGCCTGCCTTGGCCTGGCCTATGGCCTATAGGCCGGCCTACCGACGGCCTGGCCCGTTGGGAACGCTGGAAGTATTAAGCCAGCCTGTTGTTTGAGCACAACCGCCCTATTTAGAGAATGAGGATCAAGTCAAGCATCATGCTTCGGTGAGTCTTTAATTCAACACTTACACGCTCAAGCTGGTGACAATTGATACCCTCTCTCGGAGTTTCCGTGATTCCGCCACAAATCCATTCCAATACAAAATTCTCTATCATAAGTCCCAGCACTTTCCCTACCCAGAGTGCCCGAACACAGGGGTCAAACGAATATCAATATCGCAAGTGAGCGTGGGGGCTCAGACACTAGGGAATCGCCAGTCCTAGGCCACATCTGCCTAGAAACAGGATTCCGAACCAGTGAGTATCTGAGCCCGCATACCGAATCCAGACACAAATTTTTTATACAAGCACCCGGGCGTAACCGTGTAAGAGCATTTAGGCCCCAGTGACGTAAGTCTTCGCCCAGCACGCTGCTTGAGTAATCGCCACTTCTCCCTCCGGAAACTGTCCCGGTTCTTGGCTACAACAAACAATATTCACGAGTTATCACTCGAACCCCATAACTCGGCTCAGTTCCATATAAATGCCATACCTCCTGATGGGAGTGGGCCCGACCCCCCCAGCACATCACTCTGTCTAAGCCCACTTAACTTTACCACTTTGTGTACCGTATTCACTCGTGTAATCTAGTCCCGGATTATTAGGGCATTGTCCCATAACGGACTAGTTGGACAGGTCAACGGCATTGCAACCGCTGATTAATGAGATCCGACAGTGGATCACATAACTAAATATACTAATACTAAGTTAGCGCCTCAGGAATGGCTAATATTCACTACGAAACTACCAGCAGAAACAAATCCTTCAGTCAATGACAGATTTCGTTTTACAAGTTAACAGAATCGCGAATACAAGTCCCTAATACAAATATTCTGAAACCTATGTCCTCCAGGCGCGCCAGCTCCTGTATGCCTAATGGTATAGGGTATGAAACAAACATCATGAAAACCAAATACTCAATACCTAATGCTCAAGAACAATAGGTATCAACAAAACTAAAAACAATAGCCTATGCCCAGCAACATAGGATGTGCCACAACCCACTGCCAGGTCCCTACTAATGATGGGATGATAACTATAAATAGGAGCCTGTTTGGAATGCACAGCCCCATTCGCAAAGTTCTTATACTCTCCCGACTCCTGAGTATGATACTATGATACGAGCAATTGGAAGCGCTTCGTTAACTCTCCCTCTCAATTATTCAGTATAATAAACTGTGATAAGAGATTAAAATGTTCTAAAGAGGCATATCTAAAAGCAGTTATCAAAAGGGCTATTGCTCTCCTGTTGCAAATAGGTCTTGTTCCTGAGGTACAAGGGTATGATACCAGAATTTACGAATGCAGGTGTACCAATACAAAAACGCTATCACATTATTTAAATTTTCATAAAAATAGCTTATAAGTTAAAACAAAAATACTATCATATTGTCATAAATATAGCTGTATATTTTTATATGGCAAATCTTTATCACTTAACTTTCATCTTCAATATTAGTTAAAAACCTTAGTTGATACATATTAAAAAAACTGTCACCTTTGGTGAACTAGCTAATAATATCCCTCTCTATTCCTGTTAATAAGTTCCTGCTTCCATATAACCTGAAAAAAATCTTTCTATCCATGCCTATTGTAACGGGTATGGGTTACTGGTTTGGTTTCCGAGTATCGTTTGATACTCAGTATGTTTTATGATTAAGTTTGATACTCATGATGTTTTATGTTTGGTTTTCAAATATTTTTTGATACTCAGTATGTTTTATGATTGAGTTGGATACTGATGATGTTTTATGGTTGGTTTTCAAGTATCGTTTGATACTCAGTTGGTTTTATTTATTGTATCAAGATATCGTTTGATACTTGATATATTTTGTGTAACATTTCAAGGCTACCGTTTTGGAGTCTTTATGGTTATTGTTTACAAGGCTCCAGTTAGCCTGACAAGTGTATTTAAGACCTGCTATTCTTCGGACTTAGAGAAAGCAGACTTCGACAGACAGAGTTTTCAATATATACTTGGCTGAACAGTTGCTTCTTAAGTTCGGTTCGAGAATCCATTAAGACCAAACATACTTAACTATTAAGAACTACTTGGTAGTTGCCATATAGTAAGAGGTTTATTACAACAACTTAGTCTAAGCCTCCAGTACTTAGTCTGGTTAGATACCGCACTTTGATATAGAGATAGTATCATTACCCTATCGATTCTCGCCACCACTCAGGAAGTGGTTACATTTTTTTAACTTCAACAAGTTATCAAGATTGAAGAACACCAGGAACCCAGTGGGAGCAGACCTCGCAAGAAGAAGGTTCAACAATGAGCAAGAGACGAACAGGGACGATTTGTTAAAGTACCTGCAAAGGAACAGTTCTTAATAGAGGAAGCAGCTAGACAACTAGTGTGACAATCCTCTTCTCTCCGGGTAATACTTGTAGCAGGAAACTGATAGTTCGCTAACGATCACTTTTCTCAGCCCTATAACTGTTGCGATAGCTAAGTCCTTTGACTCCTATCCAGCAACGTCGATTGCTAGGCTCTTTGCCAGACACTCGTGTCTATAATCCCGAACGTGTAATAGATAAAAGATTCTTTTATTGAAAGTCAAGCGTATGAAAGAACTTAGATGGTTGTGTGAAGAACCCAAATCCCATCCCTTTTTTTTTTAATTTTTTAATTTTTTAATTTTTTCTTCTTTTTTTTATTATTATTTATCAGCCGTTCATTGTTTTTAGGTACAGGAAGCTTTGTGTAGCGCTAGCTATGGAACGACAAAAACCTATAAATCAAACAAAACACAAAAGAAACCATAATACCGAGTCCACCACAAATCTGAAACAACTTGGCTTAAAACCATTTGCCAATACTCTCGTAGAAGAAAAACTTTGGAAGGAAAGTTACTAGCACATAACTAAATATACGTGCTTATTGCAAGGAGTAAAATAACAGTATTTTTCCAAAGAAAATAAAACCTTCTACGTGGAATGTACTACATCTTCGGGGGAAGGGGTGGGGGTGGGTGGGGGCTCAGGGGAGGGAAAATCAGGGTTCATTTCCGGGGGGAACCCGGTCCTGGTGCTGGTGATATACTGGCCGAGGGCTTTTATGAGTGGGGGGCCATCAGGAAAATGTCAGAGCGTGGACCAAGGTGGTCCTGAATGCTCCTAGTCCACCAAGGGGGGTTGTGGTCCCCGTGGTCCAGCTGATCCACTCTGATCCGCTCTGATCCACACTTTTTCAAATTTTACTGAAAATGTGGACCAGGGTGGATCAGGGTGGACCAGGAGGACCAGGGGGACCATAACTCCCCTTGGTGGACCAGGAGTGGTTTTTACATTTTGCTGATGAGAGTCGTTCCAAATGGGTCTGTCCCCGTCGATGTTGGTGACCTCTTTCAGTAGTAGGTCCCGGGCCCGAAGCGTGTAGGGCAGTGGAGGATGGCGTGCTGGAAGGATTCTGGTTCAATTCCGCACCGGGGGCAGGTGAGACTAGGGTTCTCCTCGAACCAGAAGGTGTGGGTGGCAAGGTAGCTTTTGGCAGAGCGCATTTGGTGGATCCTTCCCGCAACAAACTTCCCTAGGCCCCTAAAGGGGTGAGGGGTTAGGCAGGGGGAGTTGCTGTGGTACATGAGCAAAATGTAAAAACCACTCCTGGTCCACCAAGGGGGGTTATGGTCCCCCTGGTCCTCCTAGTCCACCCTGATCCACTATGATCCACATTTTCGGTAAAATTTCCAAAAGTGTGGATCAGAGCAGATCGGAGTGGATCAGGTGGACCACGGGGACCACGACACCCATTGGTGGACCAGGAGCATTCAGGACCACCTTGGACCACGCTCCGATTTTTCCCTGATGCTAGGGGGAGGTTGGGGCGTCGGTAACCCATTCTTTGAGCAGCATGTTCCTCGCCCTAATACATAGGGCGTGGTAGGTGCGTGTCATGCATCAGCAAAAATAATCCTTGGCGCCTGGTACACCCACTGCGTCTGGTGCACCTAGCACACATAACGCCAATCGGGAATCAGGATGCAACCACCTACGCTAACTATGACTGGGCGCAACTTGCACAATACCATATCTCCAGGGCGTCACCTGGTGCAACACTATATCTTCTTGGCGTCACCGGGGTAGCACGATTTTTGCTGGGCACATCCTGACACGGAACCTAATCTTCAGGATTCACTCTGGAATTAGGGTAAGGGTCCCCCCTTTGCTTTCTGATCTAGGTCACAATATATTTTACACTCAAATAGTCCATGTAAATAGTCTCCTATTGAATTTCTAATTCTACTTCATACAGGCGGCATCTCACACATTGCTTTCCTATGGCTCGTCCGGGTATCCCTCTCGGTATCTCTCTTAGTCATAGTAGTAACTTCATGGTTATTGACCGCGTAGCAATGGGCCTCATACCGGCGTGTAGCTGGCGTCAAGTCCAACAACCTCCCGCAAACAGAATTGGAATCCGTCAAGCGGCTGTGGAGTAATCTGCAATTGAGTAAAATTCCGCCAACATAGTATCTCCCCAAAAGACAGTGACTTCATGGGTTTTGATGCCACAGGGACATACTTTATACCGTTGTGTAGCTGGCGTCGAGCCCAACAACCTCCCGCAAACAGGATTGGAATCTGTTAAGTGGTTGTGGAGCAATCAGCCATCGAGTAAAGTTCCACCAGCATGCTCCCTAAGACCCCCTCCACTGAAGACAGTGAAATCCTGGGTTTTGATGCCACAGGGACGTACCTTATACCGGCGTGTAGCTGGCGTCAAGTCCAACAACCTCCCGCAAACAGCATTGGAATCCGTCAGGCGCCTGTGGAGCAATCTGCCATTGAGTAAAATTCCGCCAGCATGCTACCTAACACTCCCTCCACAGAAGTCAGCGAAATCCTGGGTTTTGCTGCCACAGGGACGTCCCTTATACCGTTGCGTAGGGGGCCTCGAGCCCAACAACCTCCCGCAAAGGGAATTGGAATCTATCCAGCGGTCGTGGCGTAATCTACCATCAAGTAACATTCCACCAGCATGCTACCTAAGACCCCCTCCACAGAAGTCAGCAAAATCCTGAGCTTTGATGCCATAGGGACGTCTCTTATACCGTTGCGTAGCCGGCGTCTAGCCCAACAACCTCCCGGAAACAGAATTGGAATCCGTCAAGCGGTTGTGGAGTAATCTGCAATCGAGTAAAATTCCCCCAGCATGCTACCTAAGACCCCCGCCAGAGAAGTAACCGAAATCCTGAGCTTTGATGCCACAAGGACGTCCCTTCTACCGTTGCGTAGCTGGCGCCAAGCCCAGCAACCTCCCGCAAAGAGAATTGGAATCTATCTAGTTGTTGTGGAGTAATCTGCAATCGAGCAAAATTCCGCCAGGGTTACTATAGAGACCCCCTCCAGAGAAGTCAGCGAAATCCTGGGCTTTGATGCCACAGTGACGTCCCTTATACCGTTACGTAGCTGGCGTCGCGCCCAACAACCTCCCGCAAACAGAATTGGAATCGGTCAAGCGGTTGTGGAGCAATCTGCAATCGAGTAAAATTCCACCAGCATGCTACCTAAGACCCCCTCCACATAAGTCAGCGAAATCCTGGGTCTTGATGCCACAGGGACGTCCTCTATACCGTTGCGTAGCTAGCGTCAAGCCTAACAACCTCCCGCGAACAGAATTGGGATCCATCCAGTGGTCGTGGAGTAATCTGCCATTGAGCAAGATTCCGCCAGGGTTACTATAGAGACCCCTTCCAGTGAAGTCATCGAAATCCTGAGTCTTGATGCCACAGGGACGTATCTTATACCGGTACGTAGCTGGCGTCGAGCCCAATAACCTCCCGGAAACAGAATTGAAATCCGTTATGTGGTCGTGGGGCAATCAGCCATGGAGTAAAGTTCTGCCAGCATGCTGCCTAAGACCCCCTCCACAGAAGACAGCGAAATCCTGAGTTCTGATGGGAAAGGGACGTACCTCATACCAGCGTGTAGCAGGCGTTGAGCCCAATAACCTCCAGGAAACAGAATTGGAATCCGTCCACCGGTTCTGGCGTAATCAGCCATCTAGCAAAATTCCGCCAGGGTCTAAAGAAGGGTCAGCAATTCCATGAGTATTGACCGTGTAGGGATGAGCCTTATACAATTGTGTAGCTGATGCAGAGCCCAACAACCTTCAAGAAACAGAACTGGAATCTGTCCAGTGGTTGTAGAGGAATCAGCCATCGAACTTTGAAATCGCCAGCCCTATAATCCCATCAATAACTATCAGGTTGGGATGAATCCTATACCAGTGTGTAGCTGGCGACGAGCCCAGAATGATGCAGGTGTCAGAATCAGGATTGGTAGGGTGGTTGTGGTAGAGTCTTCAGGGTAGCAGTGGGTGTGATGATGTTGATCAGTGAGGGGAAAGAGAGCAGTCGCGTCGCGTCGAAGGCTAAGTGCTGAGAAACCACAACAACTCCTAGTACTAGTAGTAGAGACTGTCATAGCTATCACTCGCTTTCAGACTGGAGTGAGCTGGCATTTTCGCTCTCTGAAAGATCAAGTTCTGAAAATAGAACTCTTTGTCGCTTACTGGCAGGCCGGTGTGATTAGCGCCATATTAAGATTAAGAGTACGGTGGCTTTTTCACTTGGCGCCCATACTAACCCAATCATTTCTGCTAAGGGTACCCCCTTTCCAGGTAGGAGAGATGGCTGGAAAGAGATAGGGGTCATATTCAACAGGTACCCTGAATGTGGAGTGAATGTGTGGTGCATCAGGAGATGCGATGGTGTTGTGAGCTGCGTCAGGAAGCATGGGGTGGAAGGTTGTGTAGCCAGTAGTGTCCGGGGTAAGGCGGTATGGCAAGTGTACCTCCTGACTCATCTGGGGTAAGTGAAGGCAGCAAGCCAGCTCTGGGTCCACCTAACGTTAAGGGTGCAAAGTTACTGGACCTGGTATCCCGACGCAACAGCGGTGTGCCTGACGCAAGGTATGTTTTTGCTGATGTGAGCTGGGCGGGGGGATGTTGCTATCTGCGAGGTGGGGGGGGCGGAGGACAAGAGGGAAACGAGTGAGGCCTTCCTGGAGGGGGCAGGTTAGGTGGGCCAGGGCGTCAACGGGCAAGTGTTTTCTGATCGGAGGGAATGGGACGGGAGTTCGCCAGGCGAGGGGGAGGTAGACCGAGGAGAAGCCTGGTGTAAGATGTTGGCATGAGTCCTCGTCCCTGAAGGTCGAGAGAGATGGGAAGGAGTCCGGGAGCCTGGCGGCGGCTGGAGTGTTGGTCGGGGGAGCGCAAGAGACACTGAGAGCGGCCAGGCGTCTCTTGTATCTGCAGTAGGAGATGATGGGGGGGAGGCAGGCCTCCCCGGATAGGATGGAGGTTGGAGGGACGAAAAAGGCGTTGGTGGTCCATCTCTGGACCCAGTGCCAGAAGCTGTTCATGCCCCGGAGGGAGCCGGAGTTGGGGGTGAACAGGTCGGCCCCATAGGTAAGTATGGGGAGGAGGAGGCCTTGGGCTATGCGATGGCATAGAAAAGGTCTGATGCTAGCACTGGGGAAGGATAGCTGTTTGACGAATGAAAAGGCGGCTTGGGCCAATGAGAGCTTGTGTCTGAAGTGGTGTGTGGAGGTCAGGGCAAGGGACAGCAAGTATCCAAGCCATCTCACAACTGGCGACCAGTGGAAAAGGTGGCTGTCAAGTTCTATGGGGGTGGTAGAATACAGGGTGCTCTGGCTGGGAGTTCGCCAAGGTATGAGCTCAGTTTTGTGGACGGAGAAAGAGATACCCAGGTTTTTCCCCTTTTCTGCGATATCTTTAAAGATCCCTTGTAGGCGGCGGATGTTGCCCTGGTGAGAGACTGAGGCCACGGTGATGGAGAAGTTGTCAACATAGGAGAGCAGAACGCTCCTAGATATAGGGGAGTGCAGGGGGGCAAGATAAAGAAGGAAGAGGAGGGCGGAGATCGGGGACCCTTGTGGGGCGCTCATTGAGACTGGGGCCGGGAGGTTGGGGGAGCCTTGGCACACCACCGTGCAGGACCTTTGGGATAGGAAGGAAGAGACCCAATGGACCATGTAGGAGGGGATGTGTTTGGCCAGGAGAGCGGCCTGGAGGGTGGAGGCGTTGTCATTGTCGCAGCCTGCCTTGATGTCGAGGAAAAGGGAAGGGACCCTGAGTTGGGGCCTTTGAAGGGTCCTGACCTCGTGGGTGAGGGAGAGGCATGCATCAAGGGAGATGAGGCCTGGGAGGGAGCCGTATTGGTTGTGGTGGAGCAGTCCTTTAGCGCGAGCGATGGCGGATAGCCTTACCATCATAACTTGTTCGAGGATCATTGATACGGTTTTAAGGAGCACTGTTATCTGGAAGGATAATGGCGAGTCGTGGGAGGCCTTTCCTGGCTTATCCTGGATTACACAGTTTGCGTTTTTTACCGAGGGAGAATGGTAGCCAAAGGCCATTAGGGGGGAGAGGAGGTCCAGGGGGATCCCAGGGTTGATGTCGAAGATCCTCTTCCATACCGAGTACAGGACCCAAATCCCTTGCCTTTTATTCTTTTTTTTTGTTCTTTTTTTTTTTTTAAGTGTTTTTATCATCTTAGATTTATTTTCATCTTCTAGGTACAAAAAGTGCATGCAGCGTAAAGCTATGGCATAAAAAAACCTCCAATAACTAATCAACTAGCACCAGGGAAAAAACCATCAACCCACATTCCTCTGGTCTGGAACCAAGCGCACACCAGCTACGTCAAATAAGAAATTCAACCCTGACTAGCTAAGCGGGCACGAAAGAAAAATCAAATAAAAACACAGGGAGGAATCAACCGGAAAACCTTTACCTAGATGCATTAGCAAAAACACCTTTCACTCCGGACGCATAATGCCTGCATCCAGACGAGCCGCCGCCGCCCCATGCGTTCTCTGCGCCCTGGCCATCTGGGCCTTCTTTGCGTATCATGTCTTGCGTCTGGTGCATCCCGACGGCCCTTTCTCCTTCCCCAAAGGCCCTGCATGCTGGTCGCGGCCCATTCCGTCCCACCACCGTCCACCACGTTATCTTTTCATCTCCGGCGTCCGGCGTACCCCTACCAAATTGTCCGCATTGGGTGCCGCCCTCGCCACCCCCCCACTTCCAGCAGCCTGGATCCATCCACTGGCATCCCAGAAGGCTTCATTCGTAGTCTATCCCCCACCCTCATTTTATAGGCATGCGTACCGTAGTATGGAGAATAGCCTTGTTGTTACGATCCGCTGAGGGTAAACCTACGTCGTCTAGATTTGTTTCTTATAAAACATGCTCCTCACCCGTGGGCCCCGTAGCGTGCAGTAGTTTCATATTCTCATTAAATGTCCGCAGGTTAATCCTCTAGTACTCAAGCGGCCGAGTTGAAGCCGGACACTTTAGGTAGAGATTGCCAACTTAAGTGTCCAGCCTCAGCTCGGCCGCATCTCTATTTCCTTAAACGTCCGCAGATTTATCCTGTAGTACTCACACGGCCTAGTTGAGGCAGCATACATACTGTACATAATCCCGTAAAATAAGTTAATATAATTAATATATATCATTAAACATCCGCAGATCAATCCCATGATTCACTATCCATTGCCTTTCCCCACTAGGAATTACATGCGCCTGTCCAATTACTGTCCCTATACCGACTATTCGCATGTCTCGACCAGTGGACTGCTTGCTGACTCCTATATGTCCGCTTGCCAGGTGAAATCTACCACCATTGATCGGATTGGGTACACGAACTAATGCCAGCCAATGGACGCCTGCGGCTTTGCTTAGAACATTTCTTGCCTTGAAAAGTGCTAATAATCACACCACCCCCCGTCCTTGCAAATCCCTATAACTCTCCTTCCCGCCAGTCTGGACCCATACCCAATCGTTTCTAGCACCGCCATTGCGGAAAGCCTTTCTTCCAGTGCAGTGGGCCCGGTGAATCTGGAAAACCTCAGCTTCCTAAAAGTCAGAAACTGGAATTTCAAGCTAGGTAAATCGCTCTACGGGAAGCAATCCCAGTTCGGTGGGGTCAGCAGGCAGCCGCGGGTCATCCGCTGCAGTCTGCTTGATAAAACGTAGCATCTCCTCCATCATGTCGCAATACTCGATCTCATGGACTCGGCATAGCTCAGAGAGCGTGCCAATGTTCGTGCAGCCTTTGCGCATTCGCCAAGGTGCACTGCGGCCTGAAGTAGTCGGCATTTCCATCCCCCTATTTTCTACCACAATCACACCTGTTTTCAAAAGTGCTTCTATAGTCTGCAAGCGCATTCCTAGAGTGTGCTGGCGGCCATATTGCGACAAGATCTGTCGGGTGGCTTCATTCTTGTTTGACATCCGGTAACCTTCTTTAATCTGCTCCTTATGTGCTAGTTCGCCAATCTTGGTAGAATACATCCATATGGACCCAAAATGCCGTACATGGGAGGCAAAATGACTCATGTAGTGCATCTTGATAAACTTGAAGTCATTCTCGCCCTGTATCAAATCCACCCACTGATTGGCCCTTTCAAGCCTCTCTTGATCCACCTGCCGACAGCGCTTGGCGGCAGTGTTGTGGTGGGCCTCATTAGCACGTTGATTCGCCATTAGTTCCCTTAGATCCCGACCCTGACGATTTGCTTCTGCATGAATAGCCTTCGAGGTACGGAACTCAAGAAACATATCCTTGGTCCGGTGAAATGTCTGCAGATACCTCTCCATGTAGACAAGTGGATCTGGTGTATGGCTGTGGTATTGGGCCATGAGAGAGAAGTCAACCAGCGTGCTAACAGACTTCAAAGCGCTCTTGAAATTGTGATACTGAGAACTGTCCGGATTTCGCAATGCGGACGCCAATACGGCGGAAATAGAGCGGCCGAGGTTATGCATTTCCTTTCCCTGCTATTGTGTAACTTCACGATAGGCCTTTTTTTGGTACGCTGAGTTCGGGATAAGGTGGAATTTCATTCCAGGCATCGTCGAATGCCTGCTGTCGTTTATGCTTTCTCAGGAACCCCTCCACCCATTCTATCATATGTTTGAATAGGACAAAATAAATATTGTGTAAGAGATCCGGCTTATGTAGGTCGGCGGGGTTTACTCGGTCGAGTCCTGCGAATACATTATTTCCTATTTTCACGCCCACCCGCTGGAAGTATTCTGCAATACCGGCCACTTCTGCCGGCTCATGCCTCAAGGCTTTCACTCTATATAGGATGTAGTGGTGGGTCTCATACATCTTCAGCGGATTCCCACCAGGCTCCTTGCACGAATCCTCACACCTTGGACACGACTTACTGCCTATTCCGTGCAAGGCCGCATGTTCAGCATGATATGCAATCCAAGCTGACAAGATGCGAAAACAAAGGCGTGTTTTGCTCTCTGCACAATCCATTACCGTTCCTTCTTAGACAACCTGTTGTAATGGCGCAAGGACAAGATCGAAGACAGTTCGCAGGACATCCGCATTCATGTTAGGCATGCCAAGAATGCCGACCCATGAGGCTAACGCACAGACCCCTGCGTACCAAATCAGTTAAAAAATACGAAGTACAAAAGATACATCTCGGTCTAGCTTAAGATGATAGTCACGTGCCTCTGACTATAAGGTCACGTGTTCGATTCACAGCCGTGTCATAGTTATTATTAGTTAAAATATAATTATGCGACAAGTCATATAATGACGGCGATAATAGCGCAAAGGCGTCTGAGGG
>Ga0307507_10001200_pt1 | contig 57715 bp, 64 predicted proteins | sample 7_EM_MG_FD_207223 | JGI IMG/M metagenome (GOLD analysis project Ga0307507, IMG submission 207223) | Populus trichocarpa ectomycorrhiza microbial communities from riparian zone in the Pacific Northwest, United States - 7_EM | ecosystem: Host-associated > Plants > Roots > Unclassified | place... | reverse complement strand
TGGATGGATGGATGGATAAACCTTATTTTCATTCTACTAGCTACTCACGAACTAAATCGTATATGAACTAACGGCATGGGATACTCCCCCCAGCCCTTGGGCCCCCGTAAAGAAATCCTAACCGTCCGCCGTGTGCCTATCCCGCCAACCCCTAGCCTGGCTTCTGACAAAAGAAACTCCCCTCCCTTCGTCGTCTCTCCTCAGCCACTCCTATCATCAATCCGTCACAAAAGAAACACACCCCCAGGCCTCCACCTCCGGTGCTCGTGTATGTAAAGAAAATTCCTTCTAAACAAAAGAGACCCACCCCGTCACCTCCGTGCCCAGTGGTCGTGTATGTAATGAAACTCCCCTCCCTCCTTCATCTCGCCTCATCCACTTCTAATACCGATCCGTCACAAAAGAAACACACCCCCAGGCCTCCACCTCCGGTGCTCGTGTATGTAAAGAAAATTCCTTCTGAACAAAAGAGACCCACCCCGTCACCTCTGTGCCCAGTGGTCGTGTATGTAAAGAAATATTCCTCCCAGCTAGCATTATGCCCCTAGCTTGCCGGGCCCGCCTCTTCTCCTATGTGGCAGCCGTCCCCCCTGCCCCTTTCTTTCTTCTCTTCTGAGTCGGGTCGTGGGTCCTTGCATGCTTCTCCTGAGCCACCTTGTCTCTTTGCATAAGGAATCCACATACTCCGCACTTCTTTCTGCTATTTGGTTTTCCCCCTCTGGGTCCCACCGTTGCTTGGGATGTTGGCAGGTTTATCGTGGCTCCCTGTACCTGCGCCGTGTTGGAACTTGTTTTCCATCTTCTGGTTGGCCTGTCCTTTAGGGCGTCCGGCCAGGTTTTCATCCAGTCGAGTAGTTCTCGTAGTTTTTTGTTGCTGTGCAACGGGATTTGGGTTGGCTTGATGAGTCCGCAGTAGTTCATGAGGTGGTCTGGCGTGATAATGTCTCTATCGCAGGGGCATTTCCTTCTGGTGCCGTCGGTATCTTGGTACGGCCAGGCTGCTGTTGATCTCAGGTATAGCAGGTCTCTGAATTCTGCCCTGGTGGTGCCTCTGAGGTGTCTGTGGCTGGTTCTGGGTTTGCCGTTGTACCTGATTTGCTCGTTTTGGATCATTTCTGTCCAGTCGAGTAGGAGGCGTCCTCTGATGTCCCTTTTTCCTTCCTTTTCACCGAAGGCTTGTGTTATGATATGCTCCATTTCTGAGTTCCGTAGCCATTCCTTGGACCAGCTGGTGTGCCTGCCGAGGGTGTGGGCTCTCAGTGCGAGCATGCGTTGTCGGTGTTTGGTGTAGAGGGTGAGTGGGGGGATGCCCAGTTCGCAGTGTATAGCCGCAAGTGGCGTTTTCGTTTCCATTCCGTAGGCTTTGCGGATGATGTTGTTTAAGACCGTCTGCGCTTCTCTTATCGGGGCTTTCGTTTTCCAAACCTCTATACCGTAGGTGAGTTGTGGAATGATGAGGCCTTTAATAAGGCGGAGTGTGGTCCAGGTGTTGAGGCCCCCTGTTTGGTATCGGCTCGTGAGGGCTTTGAGGTTGTATCCCGTTCTCATTGCCTTTTTTGTCCACTGCGCGATGTGGTAGTCCCATTTGAGGTTGTTGGAGATGAAGTAGCCGAGCCATCTCATGTTTTCTTTCTGCTCCTGGACGGGTGTTCCTCCTATGTGTGGGTATAGCCTATGTTGATCTGGGGTCTTGATGTGTAGGCATTCCGCTTTGGTTGGGGCGAAGGTGTATCCCAGCTTACGTGCAGTTGTCTCCAGGTTCTCTAGGGTTCTTGGTGCGGCTTCTTGTCCTGATGTGGCCTTCTTGTATGAGGTTACGAGGAGGATGTCGTCCACATATGTGAGGATGCGGTTGGTTGTTGTGGGGAAGTTGGTGGTGGCCATAGCTGCGATGTCCCTGATGCTGACGAGAAAAAGTATTGGGGATAGTGGTGAGCCCTGTGGTGTACCTTTATCGGTGGCGAAAGCTTTTGAGTTTTTTCCGTTAAAGCGGTATGACGTGGCGCGGTTGGTGCCCCAGTGTTCGACCCATTCTGCGAGGTGATGGCTTTTTCTGGCTATGATTTGGCAGACTTTATCTAGCTGGAGGTGGTCGAAGCCTCCTTCTATGTCCAGGGCAGTGAGGCAGGTGTATGATCCTGGGTTGTTTGTGATTGTGTCGTTGAGGGCTTGGATGGCGTCTGTGGTGCCGTTTTGCTTTCTTCCTCCGTACATGTTGTTTTCCAGTAGCCCCAGGTCTGCAATCCTTTGTACCGCTGCTCTCTCCAGGATTTTGGCCAGTATGCTTTGAAGTTGTATAGGCCTCCAGCTTTTGGCGATGGTGTAACTAGCCTTTTTTGCCTTCGGGATTAGGATGGTATTGCTGTTTTTCCAGGTGTCGGGGATGCCCTGGGTCCAAGCTTTGTTCCTCGTCCTTAGAAAGAGGTCTTCCCGTAGCCTGCAAAGTTCTTTTATTAGCCTCGTGGTGATGTGGTCGGGTCCTGGTGCTGCCCCGTTTGGTGATTGTCTGATGGCGGCGTTGAGGATGCCGGTGTTGAGAGGTTCGGCTTTCGCCCTGATGCGCGTATTGGCTCTGCGGTGCTCTCCTCCGTATAGCGCGTCTTGGAGTTCTTGGGCGATGTGTGGGTGTTCTGCTGCTATTCCCCCGTCGGCTTTTTGGAGGGCTGGGATGGGGTGCCTGGTCTGTCTGGCCTTGATCGTGCGAAAGCATTCCGGGTCCGTTTCTTCCTGTAGGGCTTTGCTGTTGGCTTCCAGTTTGGCCTGGGCTATCGCCTTCCTGTATTCCCTTTTAAGTGCAGGGAGTTCGGGATCTTTGGGCCGCTTTTTCATCAGGGATCGTATAGTCTTTTTCTTTTGGTTGAGACTGTCGCACCAGAAGGCTTTGGCTCTAAATCTGGCTCGTGGGGTGTGGCGGAGAACTATTTCGGTGAGGCATCTCTGGACGGTGGTGGGGTCGTCTTGTTTGTTGTCCAGCAGGAGGAGCTCGGCCCGTATCATGTCCCAGTTGGCTTTGTCGTATCTTAGTGGCCGGTCTGCGCATTCGCGCCATTGGATATCAGAGGTGATTGATAGTGCCAGGTGGTCTCCGGAGGGGATGTTGATGAGGGCTACACTAAGATTGATGTTGTTGCTTGAAATGGCCAGGTCTAGGGTCGTACCTGTGGGGTGGGAGCTTGAGGGGGGGTGGGTGATGGCGTGTGGGTTCTTAACTTCCATGTTTCTCTGGGTCAACCATTTCTTTAGTCTGTTGCCGGCGGGGTTGGATGGTCCTTCCGACCATGTTGTGTGTTTGGCGTTTAGGTCTCCTATTAGTATACTGGAGCTGTTTTGGTGCCATTCGTTATTGGGGTCAAAGTCCTTGGCCTGGGGTCTTTGGTATGCAAAGGTTATTTCCGTGCCTGCGGTCCATAGGGTGATGTATTGGGGGGTGATCCTTTCCACCACAAACATGTGTACATATTCGTTTTTGATGTATACGGCACAGCCGTATTTGGTTGCTTGAGTTTCAGCGTAGCATGTGAAGCCTTCAAAGTGGATCCAGTCCCCGTTTTCTAGGGGGCATTCTGCAATTGCTACTATTTTTGGTTTGAGTTTCAGGGAGGACTCAACTAGCTCTGTGACAACGTTGATGGACCCGCCGACGTTGTGGTAAATAATATCCGTAGTCGCCATATTTATTCGGCTGGGGGGGGGGTGGTCTCTCTTGGAGGTGCGATGGCTGGGCTTCGCGCCCTGGTCCTGGTGGGGCAGTGTCGGTCACCTATAAAGTGAGACGTTTCTTCGCAGCTGGTGCATTTTCTGATGGTATGGGAGCAGGGCTTGCCCTTGCCTGCCGTGCAGTATAAAACGTCGCAGTGGTGGTCTTTGGTATGGTGGGTTTCTTGAAAGAATTTGCATCTGGCCTGGAGGCGGCAGTGGGCCGCGTGGTGTCCGAATTGTAGGCACCTCTCGCAATGAGTGGAGGCGTCTTTGCGGATGTATTTGCGGAAGGAGCATCTTTCCCCGAATAATGCCAGATAGGGTCTGTTCCGGGTGAGTTGATCCCTGACCCAGTCTGTGGCTTGCACTGCCACCATGATGGACGATTTTGTTTTTTTCCTCGCTTAACAGGGCCGAGGGGGACCTGAGCCACTTAGGTCTGTCCATGAGTCTGAATCCCGGGTTGAAGTCGGTAATTTCGCCTTCCAGCTCGGACCACTTTTCGGAGTTTAGATCCCAGTCCTCTGGGGTCCAGTCTTGGTCTCCGAGGGGCACGCTGTCGATTACGATGTTGACCGTTGCGACGTCGAGGGAAATATCGAAGCCGAAGATGTCCAGGCCGTTGAGGGCCTTTGTGATTTCCCTGGTGTCTCTTAGGGAGGGTTCTGCGGGGAGGTTTTCCATGGTGGTGAGGACTAGTTCGTCCTGTCTGTTGTATTCGGCGTATGCGAACTTGGTGTTGGTGGCGCTGTTTACCGCGTCTCTTATGTGTGCTGGGTTGAGGCCGGCTTTACCGACTCTGCGGTTCTTCTCAATGGAGCGAATGATGAGTCTCCTTTGTCTTGCGTGGGGGGTGGAGGGTGCTGAGGGTGCCTGGTGGGGTTGGGTGTTGATGCCCGGTCCTTTGGCGTTGTTTCTTTTTCTGGCTGGTGCGAGTCTGAAGCCGTCAAGATCAATGCCTGTGGCCGTGATGGCTGCCCAGGTTTGTTTGATGGCGTTGTTGGTGGGAGCCGTAGCGGTGGTGGTGGCGTTGGTGTTAGGGGGGGGTGCGTCGTTGCGGTTGTTGTTTGCCGAGGGGTTTTTAGGGTTGTTGCCCTGGCTGGTTGGTCGTTGGAGGATCTGGATGGTGTTGGGGTTGGGGTTCCGTTGTTGTTGTTGTTGTTGTTGTTGTTGTTGGGGCCTGGGATTGTTGTTGTTGTTGGCAGCATTGTTTCTCCCGGCTAGGAGACGGTTTTCCATTGCCCTGAGCCTGAGCTCGAATCTGTTTTCCATGTCAGCCATGATGGCGAGCATGGCGGCATGGGTGATGGGGGCGTCTAGGATATCTTGTGGAATGCCGGTGGGGTTGGGGGTGCTGGTGGTGCTGGTGGTGTTGGTGGAGGAGGAGGAACGTGTGGTGGTGTGTCGTTGTGATGGTGTTGTTGTCAGGGGGGTGGCGCTCTTCCCCTTGTCTTTTGCCATGGTGGTGGATTGTTGTGCCAGGTTCCATATGTCGTTGGCATGTCTTTGGTATGGGGTTTTTTCTGGCGTGAAATTGCCCGAGTCTGTGCCTGGGACCGTGGAGGGTCGGTGTGGAGGGGGGAGGGAGGAGAATCTGACTCTTCTATCCTCAGGTAGGCTGGAGTTGGGTGCGTGGACGCTATCCCCTATTCCTGTGCCGTCGGTGTTCTGGCCCCCTCCTAGAGTCATGGCCGTGTCCTGGGTGCTTTCTCCGTCTGTGCTCTGGGTTTGTGGCACCAGAACGTCGGGTGTGGGTGTGGCGGTGGGGGAGTGTTCCATCATGTCGAGGGGGGGGGATGAGGCTGGGTCCGCCGCTATGGCTGATTCTTGTGTGGGCTGGTAGGTGGAGGCAAGGGCGGCTATTTCTGCGAGGGCCTGCGGGTCGATGTCTTCGACGTTGTGGTCTCCGAAGACTTTTGAAAGGGCTGTCTTGAAGCCAGGAGCGGGTGCGGCTATGGGTCTCGGGGGCTCTGGGGCGTTTGCCAGTTGTATGTGGCACAAGTTTGTGCATCCTAGGGCCTCGCGAGCTTGGGGGAAGGTAGTGTCGGGGTGGATTATGCGTTTGCTGATGTCGACTAGTTTGTTGGGGCAGTTCTGGGTGTGTCTGAAGGTGCCAAACATGGGTAGTTTGCTCTCAAGAGACACGCCTAGGGGGGAGCCTGGTGGTAGGAGGCGAGGGGAATCCCTTTGGGGGCTGGCTGGAGGGGTTGCGGAGTGTGCCCTGGAGTGAGGAAGGGCGGGAGGGTTCTGCATGGTGATAGCAAGCTGGTCTTTTGGCCGGCGGCTTGTTTCTCAAAGTGTTTGGAAGCCTTAGAATAGTGGGACCTTATTGGCCACACCACCTAAGGGAGGGTGTTTTGAAAAGAGGGGGTGGAGTAGCAAGATAGGTGAAAACTCTTACTATACCGGAGGGAAGTGATGTGTTGGCAAAATGCCGTTGTAACCGAGGTGTGTGTGTCCGAAAATTCCGCGTTGCAACCGAAATCCCCACAAATTATACCGGATAGGTGTTCTTTCTGAGGATGGATGGATGGATGGATGGATGTTTCGAGTTCAGTTCAGTTCAGTTTGATTCGGTTTGAGGCAATCTAGGAGCCGTCGGTAGCCTGTTTTGACCGCAATGCGATAGATGTTGTGGGTTGGTTGTTTGTTTGCGGTGAGGCTAGAAGAGGAGGAGGAGGAGGAGGAGGAGGAAGGAGGAAGGAGGAGGAGGATTGCTTGTATGATAAGGGCGGGGGGAGGAGGAAGAGGGGATAGACTACTGGTTGAGTGTATGATAAGTTAGGTTACAGTGCGGCACTCAAAAAATCACCAACCTCGACACTCAAGATCTTCCGTAAATATGTTCAATTCATCACTTTCTAGATATCTGCAACCTACTCGCAATTCTCTGACGCTTGTGAACACGACTGTTATTGCATACACCAAGATTTTGAGGCTCCGGCCGACTTTTTGCCCATATGCAATAGCAGTTGTGTTCACAAACGTCAAGGAATTACGAGCAAGTGATCTTAAGTTTGTATGAGGTTGGCCCAATTAATAGGCATTAGGCTAACCATAGCAAGCATACCTTGACATTAGTATTGCCGGTTAGGAAGCAAAGACGCATATCGCTACTAGGTTAGGAGATGGTCAGCTGCTTCACAAGCGGCTCCGGATTCACACAAGGGTAGATTTTGCTCTGCCAGCCCAGAACCAGGTAGTGCCAGACACCAAAAACTAACCCTCATGTTCACTCTCTTTTCGCCTAGTGCTGCTTGTATTATACTCGTACATACAAACAGTACTGCCTTGGCATCAATTTGTATGTGTGCGCTTCCTTTTTCTTGGGATGCCCCTCTTACCGTTCTCAACCAATGCGAGAAATGAGACCCACGGAATCGGGGAGGGACTGAAATCTTCGTTGTTGCTGGGGCCGGTTCGTTATCGTACGGTATTGGGTTTGGTGGTGGGGAGGATCGATTTCAGAGGTCCGGCACCGTGCCGGCATGCTAGCCGCGGTTACTTCCAGGGATGTTTGGCGAGGTGTATGTTCCGGTACGGCGTTTCGACAGGTCCAAGTACCGGTACTCGAGTACCTGCGGTAGGTTAATCCAGCCTTCGGGTGTGGGTTAGAGCGCTTTTTTCTTTCTTTTCTGCTAAGGAAGAGGAAGGCAGAGAAGGAGGAAGGAAGGAAGGAAGGAAGGAAGGAAGGAAAGAAGAAGAGCAGGCTGTCCTTTACCCCGACTGACTTGATTGACCTGTCCTTGCTGCTTTGCATTGCTTTGCTTACTTCTTTCTTCTCACCTGTGTCTGTCTTCTCACTCTTTGCCCTTTTTATTCTCACTCTCTCGCTCACCTTTTCCTCTTTCCTCTCCTCCTCCTCCCTCCTGTCCCCGCTGACCCAGAGACCCGGCATCAGCAACATAAGTTTCTCTCCCTTCCCTCACTAACTCTGCTCTACTACCACTAATTTATAGTAGCAATCTTTCATCCTTTGCCTTTTCCCACATCCAACCCAACCCGACCCAACCACTCCCTCCCTCCCTCCCTCCCTCTCCCCAGTCCATCCATCACATCCTACCGACCCACTTCATAAATCTACTACAATCGCACTCCATACCATACCAGAATAATGCCTGCTCACCCCAAACAAAGAAAAATCGCGATCGTTGGCAGCAGAGCTGTCGGTACGCTTTTTCTTTCCATTCCCTAAGCTCAATCCACCCTTGCATATGCCCTATTTTCGCAGTTGGCTGAAAGAAAAAAATATGTGTGGATGTGTGTATAGGCAAGTCTTCCCTGACAGTTCAATTCGTCGAAAACCACTTTGTCGAGTCGTATTATCCTACTATTGAGAATACCTTCTCGAGAGTCATCAAGTTCAAGGGCCAGGAATATGCCACCGAGATTATTGACACCGCCGGCCAGGTGAGAGTTCTGTGACCACTATTTGCTTTTTCTCTTGTTTTATTTTCTTTTGTGAATGAGTACATGAGTGACCCTCGACCTCGTCTATACCGGTGTGCTGATGTAGACCCGGATGCAGGACGAATACAGCATTCTCAACTCTCGCCATTCTATCGGAATTCATGGATACATGCTCGTCTACTCGGTTGCCTCTCAACAGTCGTTTGAGATGGTCAAGATTATCAGAGACAAAGTTCTTACGCACCTTGTGTGTTATCCTTACCCGTACAATCGCGGAACAGGAAAATATACACCCCTAGCAAATATACAATTCGCTGCTAATCGGTCGGACCTCAGTAATCCTGGCCTACGAGCCACTCAATGGGGACTGTATATTTGGACGGGGTGTATATTTTCCTGTTCCGCGACCGTATCTCAATATCGCCAGGAGCGGTGATTAGTTACTAAATGCTGGTTCCGAGTTATGCTATAGGGCGCGGACTGGGTCCCCATTGTCGTAGTCGGGAACAAGTCGGATCTACACATCCAGAGACAAGTCACAGCCGAGGAAGGGAAGGCTCTCACCCAACAGTGGAATTGTGCCTGGACCGAGGCCTCTGCTAGGCACAACGAAAATGTAGCCAAAGCATTTGAATTGATGATTGCCGAGGTCGAGAAGGCTCAAAACCCTTCGCAGGCTACAAATGGTGGTAAATGCATCATCATGTAATCGGGTTCGCTTTATCCCCCCTGTCTCGTTTATCCTTTCCTTCGTCTTCTACTTTTCTCCTCGCCTCTGTCCGTACCGTATTGGAGAACACTTTTCATTGTGATATTGAGCGATCTTTTTATACCTGACTTGTTGATCTTGGTGCAACTACAGAGCTCTTATCCTCCCCGTGCTCCCGATTCTGCTGTTCTTCCTTACGCATCAGTGACGCGTTTGCTGCTACATCCTCCCATCTACTAGCTTTGGCTAGTGACGGAGCTTCATGTTTGTGTCGTCGAGTTCGCGTCTTTTTCCTTTTTGCTGGTTTCTCCTGTGGTCGAGTCTTGACTGCCTAATCAAATACGGAGGACTTTTCTTCTTTTTTCTGTTCTTTTACCCTTTTCTCTTTCTTTGTTTTTGAAACGGCATAACAGTACACGGGTTTTAGAAACTTGAATAACGGGGATAGGGGTTTAGGAGAATGGGAGTTTGCGTGACCATGAGTGATGATGGCGACCATGTATAAATTTGTTTCCTATACGGGTTTGGATTGTTCTGCATTTTTCTTTTGGGATTTTTTTTTTTTTGTGCTTGGTTTTTTATATGCTCTCCACGGGGTATTTCCCTTATTTATTTATTTTCCATCGCTCGAGCGCTGGTATTACTTTTCCTCTTTTCCCTTGTCCTAAATGAAGCCAAAGCTATATATACATTGGTGTTGAAAAAAGAAAAAAAGAAAAAAAAAATCTGAAAGGGAATGACAATTTGGTATCATGCTATGAAGTGTCAAGCTGTGATGCTTTACTGTAAGGGTATTCGTTGCTTTCGGAATTAGGATTCCAAATTAGCTGAGACAAGCATCTACGGTACAGCACAAGCATGAAGGACGCACTGCACATACCGCATGTTGCTGTACCATAACTTGGCCTGTGAGGCTAAAGGTTTGGAAGAGATGGAGGATGCATCTGTTGGGCACATAATTGACAGGGCGATTCGCACAGGGCTGCGAGTCTTTCTTCAGCATTGACTCCCGCTATCGTATCATAGGACAATTCAGGGAGGGTTATTTGTCGTCCCTGATTATCATGTTACAGTCACACCTCGCTATAAGGAACGCCAAGAGTTCGAGATTTTCCGTTCCTTATAGCGAAGACCGTTTATGGGAGCACTGTGTTCTCAATATTGTTGTTGTTTTGGGGAGCTGATTGACGATATCTGGTTTACTTTACCCTCAACTACTATACTAATATTCCGGATCAAAAACCATTCGATAGAATCGTGATGAGTGACAATATGGTACAGGACTGCTATTCCATGAACGGGATTTTTTTAGTGAGCTCGGTGACAATTTGCATATTATACCCCGGAACATGCTTTGTCACCCGTACCCTAGTAAAATGGTTGTTTGCTTTGCTACCGGTACTGTATGCTCTTCTCGACCGTCGGGGTTGCCCTCTCCGCCTCCACCTCACTCGCACAAAATCCACTCACCAGCCAACCAAGGCCTTTTCCCCTCCCACTCCCCCCACCCCCACCCTTCCCCTTCCTGATTAACCAAACGGAGCTCGAGAGAGAAAGGGAGGGAGAGAGTCACATAGACGGTCCACACTTGACTTATACCCGGCGCTGCTTGCCGTTACTTACCGTTCCTACCTATCTGCCTACCCTACCCTACCCTGCCCTACCTACCTGGCCTACCTACTTACCTACATACCACCTACACGACATCATACCTTTACTTGCTTAATTACTTGCTTGCTTCCTTATTTTACCTTTCCCACCTCCCCCACTAACGCCTTTACCACCACCAGCTATACACACAAAAACATACCCCCCGCGACGGGAAAGAAAGAAAGAAAGACACAGAGACTGTGAAAGGAATAAAATAAATAAAAATAAAAGGTGTTAATTGTACACAGATAAACCGCCCTAACTTCAAAAACAACAGCGACCCTGGTCCCGTCTCGAATGACCAAGAGGGACTCCCCGGGGCCTTCGAGCTCCGAACCACCGCGGAAACGCCCACTGAACATCGACGCGAATGGCAAACCGAGGTTTCGCGGATGCGACAGCATCAAGGCTTACGACATACTGGAGAAGCTTGGTGAGGGAACTTTCGGGTATGTTTGTTTCTCATTACCTGGAGAGGAAAGGAGGGGGTGGGTGAATGGACGGGTGGGTGGATTGGATTGGGTTGGATTGGGCGGGGGGGGGGGGGGAGTTTAAGGATAATAATGACTGGGGTGTTCTTCTAGGGAAGTACATAAGGCTCGACATAAATCTACCGGCGATCTGGTTGCCTTGAAGAAGATTTTGATGCATAATGCTAAGGAGGATGGGGTGAGTCTCTTTCTTCCCCTCGCTCCTTTCAGTCTTTTGTTCTCCAACGGTTATCACACTCGCCCGCTTGCGCATGTGTTGTCGTTGAGTGGGGTGATTCGCGACGAGGTTTTTTATGTGGGGGTTTTTTGTTTTTCTTTGCTTTCGCGGGGGCCTATCGGTTGCTAATGAGGTGTTTTCACTCTTCTTCACGGAAAAAAAGTTCCCGATCACCTCCCTGCGCGAGATTAAGATTCTCAAGGCACTTTCGCATAAGAACATTATACGATTAATGGAGATGGCGGTCGAACGTAAAAGTACGGGATTCACTCATTCACTCATGCGAAAAAAAATAATATCTCCTCCTCTAATCGGTACCATTGCAATGGCTGACGATCGGTTTTTTTCCCTTTTGCGCTGTTGTTTTTGCAGAGGAGCGCGGACCGGCTACCAGAGGGACGCTTTACATGGTTTTTCCTTATATGCATCATGACTTGGCTGGCTTGCTGGAGAATCCGGATGTCACTTTTAGTGAGCCGCAGATTAAATGCTACATGATTCAATTGTTAGAGGGGACCAAATACCTTCATCAGGTATTTATCTTGAGTTTTTTTGTTCCATCCTCGGCAATCTGAAGATAGGTGTTAGGGGATCTGGGCTGACCCTTGGGAAATGGCCAGAATAACATCTTACACCGCGATATGAAAGGTTAGTTTGAAATAGACTCGATCTTGTTTTTCTCGACTCTTCTCCCCGCAGGCCCAAGTTCTAACCCGGTTTTCGAGCAACAGCGGCAAACCTACTTATCGACAACAGAGGAATATTGCAAATTGCCGATTTCGGTTTAGCAAGGAAATTCGAGGAGCCGGTCCCTGTGCCTGGTGGTGGCGGCGGTGTTGCGGATAGAGACTACACAAACTGTGTTGTTACTCGCTGGTATCGACCACCGGAGCTGCTCCTGGGCGAACGAAAGTACACATCGGCCATCGATTTGTGGGGAGTTGGGTATGATCCTCATATCCTCCCAATTGGCCTGTTCTAAAACGTCTAACTGTCGGGCTCCATAGATGCGTTTTTGCAGAAATGTATAGAGGAAGACCGATACTCCAGGGGAATACCGATATGGATCAGGCAATGAAGATTTTCCAGCTTTGCGGGTCGCCTACACAGAAGAATATGCCCGGCTTCGATAGGTTGCCTGGTTGTGATGGGGTAAAGTTGTTTGGTCCGTACCAGCGAACGTTAGAGGGGCAGTATAGCTCGTAAGGTCCCTGAACCGGCGTTGTTGGTGTCCAGGGCTAATTGCTTAGCAGGATGGGTAGCGCGGGTGTATCGTTGTTGTCGCAGCTTCTGAAGCTCGATCCCCAGAGACGGATCAATGCCATGGATGCCCTCAAACACGAGTACTTTACCACCGATCCCCTTCCAGCGAAGCCCAGTGATTTGCCATCCTTCGAAGACAGTCACGAGCTTGATAGGAAAAAGTTTCGTCACCAGAAGGCGCATCTCCCACCTGCACCCGCAGGTGGTAGTGTTGGCATTGGTCAGGATGGGGCCGGGGGATGGAGTGGAAGGGCTGGGGAAGTGCCATGGGCAAATGGCAGTGGAGCAGGACCCAGCCGGGTGGGTCGCCCAAACAACGAGCCATGGCCAAACGGTGGAAATCAACGTTATGGGCGTCAGCACGACAACAGGATGCCGCCTCATGACAGTCGGGCCCCGCCAGGGCACCGCCCAGGTCCAGAACATCGACAATGGAATCGTCCTGGGGGATTAGATCACCGCGAGCTGGGGTTACCACCCCGACCGCCCCAGGCCGGGCACATGGATAGGGAGCCTAGAGGCCCCCCACTCAGGACCAGTCGGGGTAACGGAGGCGGCAATGTCGATACCTATATACCATCATACGGAGGTGGAGGACCAGATGACCGGCGCGGCAATAATAGGGGTAGAGATTGGGATCGGGGTGACCGAGATAGAGGCGATAGGGACCGGGGCGACAGAGGCGATAGAGGTGATCGCAGGGATAGGGGGCATGATCGGGGTTACAATGGTGGGGGGCCTGGTGGTGGAGGTGGAGGTGGCATCCAACGACGAAGCTCTAGTCGGGATCGCCACCGGGAAGAACCTGTCAACAATATCTATCGCCGATAACGCACTCCGCGTGGTTGCCTAACCTTAGCTCCTTTTCTACACACGCTCCTGTCACTTTTTTCTTCCCTCTTTTCTTTTTTCCTCTTCGTTGCTATTGCGTGCTCGTAAGCAGACAGGCAGGAGAGTTGGTAATCACCGGACACGGAAAACGCGGGGGACCAGGGGTTGGGAGAGTCTAGAATGCATCATAATTCTGGGATTGTTTCTTATTCTTATCTTCTTTCTTTTTCCTCACCTTTTTCCTCTTTTCCCTTCCTCGAAAAATCTATTGCCGTTTCTTTAAATATTATTTGCTTTTATTTTCTTTAAATTCCCTTTTTTTCTGTATTCCCTCATCCGCAATATTTTTCCCTTTTTTCCACCATTGTCTATGAGTTGTGTTGAGCCGAGTTGAGTTTAGTGGATGTTATCCTGATTACTTGGAGCCTTAAATAAGGTGTGGGGGGTCGATAGTTTGGCTAGCTGGCATTGCCTAGGATGAGATGAGATGAGATGAGATACTCGAGGGCATTGCTACTTCACAGTACTACCGAATTGGTACACATCTAGTCTACTCGCTTGCTTGGCTTGCTTGCAGGGCCGTCAGATCAGGTCGCACTATGATATGATAAACTCGAGCATGTACAGTGCTTTGCAGCACTGGAGAAACTTTACTGTAGCACTGGAGGAATTCCACTGTAGCATCCTAGGCAGAATGGGGGAGTTATTGCTTTTTGCCGTGCTGTGAAAAAATGAAGAAATCAGGTTAGGTTGTAATGGGGTTTTTTCATCACTTCTCTTCCCCGGTTTATGCTTCGTGATGTATATTACAGGGCCTTATCCACTCTATTTCGCTTCCTTCCTTAATTCCTTCGCCCAGCCTATCGTATCCTTCGTTCATTGTGAGTGTCTTCCATCTATTCCAAGATATTAAACCGCAGCAGCTAAGCCTTGAGTACTGCAGGAAGTGATTACTCGTACCGGTACACCACAACTAGCAGGTAGTCACGGGGGATGGCGTGATACCCCATGGAGCCATTCTTTCCTTTTTTTTCTCTTTTTTTTCTTTTTTCCTTTTTACTTCCAGCCTTACAATGGAGAGCTTTGTTATTACCGCTTTGGGAAGTGGGTTTACTACTACTACTTACCAGGCAGGGGTCGTCTTATCGATTGTGGATAGGGATGAGAATACTAACAAAGGATAGCATCGGCACTCCAGTCGACTGGTTGGCTAGGACGAAGGGAAGTGGCATTGATAGCAACTAGATCGGATTGGATCCTGAGCGGAGGTATCAGGTGGGATAAGGATAGGGATCTATGATATTATACTACAGAACCTAAGGAGGAGGATGAGAGGTCACTCGAGAGTCCTCCCTTCCCTTCACTTCTCCCTCTGTGCATGCCCGGTCGACCTGACATCACTCACTGCCGGGGCTGGAGGAAGGTTTAAAGAGGGTTCAATTCCCCTTTTTCTTTTCCTTTCCTTTTCCTTTCTTTACTCCTTCATTCCCTTCTTTCTTTTCCCCTTGGGAGTTGTTACCTACTATCATACACGCATACAAAGACAACATAAAGGCACGATACCCTATTTGTATACACATTCCCGCTTTTCGAGTTCGTTTACTAGTGCCATACCCCGTTCGTTCGTTCATTCATTCGTTTGGGGCAATCCCGTACGTACGCATCAGGAGCCAGCCAGCCATAGACAGGATATCCACTTACTAGTTGACCGGGACTTGGGAAGAAGAACGAGTCATACAAGTTACCGTAGAGTCGATACACACTCCCCCCCAGCAATCCCCCCAGTTATCAATTCCCCATAGATAGATACTCGGGCGCAGCTATCTATATACAAGTACGACTCACTCAAAGAGCAATGACGATAGAACAGCCGCCCTCGTCGCCCTTGTCACCTTTTCCTACAACAAGGACTGGTCTAGTGCATCTACAAGCCAACAACCCAAAGTTCCCATGGCTCGTGCAAAAGTTTGGCGGAACGAGCGTGGGGAAATTGCCGTTGGGGATTGTGGAGGTTGTCAAGTATGTTATGCGTGCTCAATTCGTCAAAGGAAGGAAGGAAGGAAGGAAGGAAGGAAGGAAGGAAGAAGAGGGGGCTAATTGGAAAGCAGAAAGTATCTACCAACAAACCGCGTTGCAATAGTTTGCTCGGCAAGGAGTACGGAGAGCAAAGAACTCGGTACGACGAATAGGTGAGTCATCACCACCACCAACCACTCATTGGCCAGGTCATGAATTGATTGATACCCGTCAAAGTTTGCAAGCTAATATATAAGCCAGGTTATTGCGGGCAGCGGAGGAAGCGATAAAGGCCGAGTCGACCGAGTGGGTGGATATTATCGACGGCATCCAGGAAGCACACATCGCAGCAGCCAGGGAGGTTGTTAAGGTTCGAGCGATATTTGATGAATTTAGGGTGGAGGTGGAGAGGGAGTGTGAGGGTTTGAGAGGGTTTTTGGGGGCTGCGCAGGTATCATTTATTTATTTATTTATCCATTCATTCCGTTATGCAATTGATAGGGGATTGGAGGGTTGAAGAAGGCGAGAACAGATTATCAATGAAATCACCCCGAGGTCGAAAGACGTTATCATCGGTTCTGGGGAAAAGTTGAGTTGCATGTTCATGACAGCCGTGTTACGGGATCGGGTATGTCCATCCTTTCCTTCCTTCCATCGGGAAAGTAATAATACTGAGCGTTAATTCAACTGACTAACAAACGCATATGCAGGGCGTCGATGCAGAATATATCTCGTTAGAAAACATCCTTCCACCCAACCATTTCCCCACATACACCGCCAACAGCAAAACCCTAACCCCATCCTTCTACAAAACCCTAGCCACCCTCTTAGAATTCCGCATCCGCTCCCTTCCTGCCCACAAAGTCCCCGTAATAACAGGCTTCTTCTCACCCGTCCCCGGAAGTCTCCTGACCACCATTGGCCGGGGGTACACCGATCTCTGTGCAGCCCTCCTCAGCGTATCGCTGAAAGCGCAAGAACTGCAGATATGGAAAGAAGTGGATGGTATCTTCACCGCAGACCCACGGAAGGTCCCCGCGGCAAGATTAGTCCCCTTCATCACGCCGGAGGAAGCAGCGGAATTGACGTACTATGGGAGTGAAGTCCTTCACCCACTGACCATGGAACAAGTAGTCGCCGTCGGGATCCCCGTCCGCATACTAAACGTCTGGAAACCGTACAGTTCAGGGACCATCGTCTGCGCCAAAAAGCCCATCAAGGCTGCCCGTCCCCTGACACTAACACCCCCGGTCTCAGACGGCGAAGACGACGACGACGAATACTTTGAAGGAGAAGAGAAGGAGAAGAAACTCCCAACAGCAGTGACAATGAAGAAGGACATCCACCTCCTCACAATCCACTCCAACCGCAAATCCCTCTCCCACGGCTTCCTCGCCAGCGTCTTCCAAATCCTTGACCAGCACGAACTCGCCATCGACCTCATCAGCACTTCGGAAGTGCACGTATCGCTGGCCCTCCTAAACACGTCTCCACACGCCATCGCCGCAGCGGTGGAAGCGCTGAAGGTCTACGGTTCCGTCAACGCGCGCGGCGGACTGTGTATCGTATCGCTGGTTGGCCGCCACATGAAGCACATGGTGGGAGTCGCTGGAAGGATGTTTACCTCGCTGGCCGAGGCTGGGGTCAACGTCGAGATGATTTCCCAGGGCGCCAGCGAGATTGGCATCTCGTGCGTGGTCAGGGAGGAGGTTGCCGTCGGGGCTGTGAATATTTTGCATGCGAAGTTGTTTTGGTAGGTTTGTTTTTTCCCTTCCCCCCTCTGGTGGGGGAGGGAGGGAGGGGATGATGAGTTTTGTTTCTAATTTGGAAACAACCGGGGTCACCATTTCCCTCGTATTACGGGATCGATTTTTGTTTCTTTGTTTATTTTTTTCCCTCCCTCCCTCCCCGGGGGCACCGGTGCCGGTCTTGTCTTTTGGCTGGTTTAGCCAGCGTCAAGCCCGGGTGCAAAAAGGTTTGGGGCAAAAAAAGTTTAGGACAGAAAAAAAAACAAGTTTTTGAGTAATTTTGTCTCGTCACCTCAAGATTATACAACACCAGAAATATAATAGTTTGATATCCTACCGTAGACGGTGCCATGTTACCTACCACACCTCTGTTGTAGTGCTCACATGATACACCCTCAAGTTGTCACCCCATAAACCAACCAACCAATCATAATCCCATAAGTAACTTAACTTAACCTCAGAGGGTCCACTGCCACCGTGAGTAAAAGAGAAAAGAAAAAAAATGAAACTGTTTCAAACAAATGCCTCGGGGAAAGCTAAGCACTTGCACTTGCACTGTGCCAGTACTCGAGTACTTGTACTTCCCCCCCGAAGCCAAATTACCTTACCGCAACGACATTACACGATATGACATGGCTTGATGATATGATGCGGATAAACGCTATGAGCGTCGGCGATACAATCTCCTTTAAGCGCTCTCGAGGCCGGCGTCCCAGGACTCGATCGCCATACCGATCGCTTGGGTAAAGTGCTTCCGGATGACTTGGGCTTAACATGTGAATCATAAGATCTCGCTCGGGGGGATCCCCTGTCCCGTACATGTATCTCATGTCCTAGAGTCTCACTTTTGTTTTTTGGGGGTTCTTTGGGGGATCGATGTCGTCGTGGTAACGAGTGCAGGGACTCGCCATTCCAGCGTACTCGTACAAGCACAAACAAGACTTACGGTCCCAGACCACCATAATCAAGAACTTTTATTATTTTATTTTTTATGGAATCACTCCAGAACGCTAACTATCTAATTAGTTCGCCCAGAAAAGAACCACAAACCCCACCACCAATCCTTCATGGCCTATTTGAAGACCTTCCCATCAGCCCAGTTGAAGCTCTACTCGTAATTAAATCAGTTAGTCAGATTACTATTTAAAATTTCTGCTAAAAAAGAATTCACACGTGAAAGACAACACTAACCTTGTCATCGACGGTGACAGGGCATTCCCAGCTCCAGGTATCCTCAACGAACTTCTTATCGTCAGGGTTCTTAGGGTCGAGCTTAATATACTCGTAGCTCTCCCAGTCGGGTGCCTAACGTAGAAATTAGCATCGGGCCTGATCCATGAATTAGGTAGTTTGAACCACTTACCACATCGAAAGCAGGGGGAGCCTCCTGTCCGCGGATCACAAAGGACCCAGTGATGGCGGAGTCCCCGGTTACGCCGTATACGCTAGCAGATCCGAAGATGTACTTGCGGGAAGCCTCCAAGCGGTTGAAGAAGCCACTAAAAACCCCGTCAGTATGATCTTAAAATAAAATAAGCTTCTTATGGCAGAACTAACCCGATCAAGTTGTTAGACATGAAGACCTGAGTTAACTCAGAATTGTACTTGTAGTTGACTCTCCAGAGAGAATACTCCTCCAAGTTGGCATTCTCCCAGAACCAGGCAAGGGCCTCAGGGGTATCAGAGTTAGAGTACTTCCTTTTCCAGTCGTCCAGAACGAAGGCAGATCTTCCCAAAGCCTCCAAGGGGTGCTTGGGCTTAGGGGCGGGCTTGTCCTCCTCTTCCTCCTCTTCCTCAGCCTCTGGCTTAGGGGCAGCTTTAGGAGTCTCTTTCTTTGGTTCTTGCTTCTTCGGCTCCTTCTTGGGAGGGGTGTACTTGACAGCCTCATCGATGAACTCCAGCTCACCGGCGACGGCAGTGTAAGTAGGCTGGTTGTGAACCAGCACGTGCCAACGGGTGACATTGGGATGCTCTTTGCAGAACTCCTTGTCCAAGACCTGTAATTTCGAATTAGATGTTGAGCTGTTAGGAATCTGACTTATGCTAAACTTACATATTGGAATCCACGAGCAATAATCGAGGTAGCAAACAAATCGGCAAGGGTTAGCCTCTCGCCAACCAAGAAAGTCTGAGTAAGGAGGTGCTTCTCGAGGACACCGATGGCCTTGAGAGAATTAGCTTGGGCAGTATCAACGCTCTTCTTGTTGTATGTGTCACGCCCAATCAGAGGACGGAACCAGCCCCCGAGAGCTGGAAGAATTTCACTATTGGCAAAAGACATCCATCTCAGAATTGACGCATAGTCTTGCTTAGTCTTTCCCAACAGAGTGCTCCTCTCATTCTGGGCGGCAACTATAACAACACTTGTAAGAACAGTCCACAACCATAGAGGACGTTCTATCATAGAACGCGAGAAATTTATTCCGGTGATTCTCAGTAGATCCGAAGAAGCCATCCCCTAAACAGCAAACCGGAAAGACGCAGCACTCACAGTAAATAGCAATAGCAATGCACTCGGACAGAACAAATCCATCACTGCCTTGAAAAGTAGGAACCTTTCCGAGAGGGTTGATCTTGAGGTACTCGGCACTCACACCCTTACTAGGATCTTCGCAAATGGTCTCGATTTCAAGTCCATTTTCCTTAGCAACAGCCAAAAGCACCGTAGTGCGAGGATTTTTCTACAACACATACATATTTTTTTTTTGAATCAGCCAATGACTCGATGCAAAAAATGCATCTAGTAAAAAAATAAAAAATCACAAGAACAAAGAACCCAGTAGAAAGGGCCGGCTACTCACAGGATAGGTGTAGATTTTTCCGAACGACATTCTGTCTTGAATGATATGCAGTATGTGTGGGAAAAACGATGAGATGCAGTGGTTGTGCTGTAGACAAGTTTGCTTCGGAGGAATCTCAAGAAAAAAAGGTGGGGAATCAGGGAGGGGTAGAAAGTGAAATGTTTGTGCCCCTCGTCTGACTAACCAGGGGAAGGGTTCGATCGGTCAGAGTTGTCAGATGCGGAAGTCTTGGCATATCACAAGGAAAGAAATCTTACTTCCCCTTCCAACTTAAGCCAGGCACTGCTGCGTAATCAGTCCCAAGACACCATTCTCGATCGCTCGCAAAGCCAATGATTATAAATTTCGCACTCATACCGTACCGGTAAGCCTCAGTAGAGCTTTTTGAAACCACTCCACGTATCAAAGCCTATCGTAGCTAACCCACACACTCCGACAACTAATATCTAATGATAGAAATTATGCATTGTATATCTCAAACACTTTAACCCTACTCGCTGATTATTTCCGGATTTGCAAGACGAGCCTCACAAGCTAGGGCACTATTCCGGGCTGAAGTGAGAGGTAGTCTGTGGGCCGGTCAGGAACGGATGATATTATTACCATTACCATTACCAATCCAGAGCCTTGTCCCTTGAGTTATTGATTGAGGAGAAATGAGAAGAAGAAAAAAAGAATGAAAAAAAGAATGAAAGGGCGTGTCAGTTTGTCAGACTCCATGCAGGAACTGAAGCACTTATCCGCCTTGAAAAAGAACTCAATATACAAGTAACACCAACTCCAGTAGGTATCAGAAGGCAGAAACAAGTGCACAAGGGAGTCTACCCTAGATGAGTGTTCTTTGACCCCCACCCGAACCGGCCGTAGGATCGGCCAAACCCGACAAATAAGGATCCATTCGGCCAAAGGGACTGATTCCATCCTATAGCGAAGCCGACACCGCACCTCCCATGTATCGAGTGATCCCGAATGATGGTATGGCAAGACGCGGCTGCTGGCCCCCATCCCTGCTTAAGACGTCGTTCAACAATCTTGATTGGTGGCAACAGTGTCAGATTTTCCAGGCCACAGAGAATGTCTTGAAGGACGTCTAAAACCTTATCCGCACAGCAGCTGCCCCCATCCTCCGTTCGGACCCGGTAGTTTCCCGGTCGCCGTCCCGGTGCTACATACGGTGGTCATTGAGTTCCATAATGGTAAACACAAAAGCTGAAATAATACTGGGAACTGCTAAGGGCCTCCTTTGAATTTGCTGAGCCGATGTGTCCTCCTCTAGCCGTATTCGTTCCGGGTATCAGGCACTGGGCCCTCGTCCCAAACATGACCATACATGAATTACTGAAAGTGAAAAATGGCGATAACAAGCTCACACTCCCTCGTTCTCGCTACGGATGCTGCACAAAATGTGATATCGGCCTTGAGAATCGCCGAAAAGTTTAGCCGCGCGTAAGTTGAATCAGAGAAGGCGTGGGTCCGAACACCAACAGGTTCCAGTGAATGACGCACAATGTATCACTCGTTCGGTTAATCTGTCCCCCCCCAGAATTTCCGTCTCCAAAGCATTCTTTTTTTGTTTGTGTGAAAATTCAGTGATGTCCTGGCAGTTTGCTTTTTTTTCTTCTTTTTTTTTCTTTTTTTCAGTGCTCCCCCTCACCCCTCACGCGCCCCGGCCGAGATTCAACCGTAACCAATGGACCAAATTCCCCCTTAACGAAACCTGAAAAAATCACAAGCCACCGACGATATAAGACATCTCTATGTCCCACATTATTCCTTAGTATCTCGCGCAAGACTACCGGTACTCGCGCGGCCGAATCGAAGCCGGACACCCTAGGGTGGAAATTCCCATACAAAAGCGTCCGGCTTCAATTCGGCCGCGCCGGTGCTATCTGCTGTGTTCATGGTCTAGAGCAAGTTTCCGGAGAATAGTTCCCAGGTAGTCAGAGCTGTCTCGGCTTCTCCTCCTCCTATTATGAATTACAAACCCGCCACGACCTTAAAATCATGCTCTAGACAGCTAGCTTTTACCATCAATTCGCGAAAAGGATACTAGTGCTTTGCAATCTCGTGTCAATACCAGCAACTACCGTTGCCGGCATAGAGATTCGCCGCGAAAAATCCTGAAAGAGTATGATAGGAAAAGGAAAAGGCTAGGTTTAAGGAAATTTGAAACTCAATTTGGCACGAAACTCAATCTGGCACTTGAACTGATCTCCGTTCGCGCGGGTGTGGGTGCGCAAAAGCAGATACTAAATGTATGAAGTCAGGCAGGTCTGCATGTGCGTGTATATGGGAAGATATTATGGGGTGCGATTCATCCTTGTCCCTACCGTTTGAGAGATGAGGAAATATCTGTGACACAGCTTAACTTACACCCTACGAATCCGCGATTATCAATTGGTTAATGGATTCCTCAACTGCTTAATAAATACCAGGTGGGGCATTAGCATCGCAAATGTGTAATTGTAATAAATTTCAGAAAGAGAAGGTCAAGGAAAGGTAACTCATGTTGTGAGCTGAGGTGTGTAAAAATTCCGATATCTGCTCTTGGCCACAGGTATACCAGCCTCTCTATGTTATAAGCCAATACCTGTAATCTACAGTAGCAATAACGCAAACGCAGGCAATCGGAGAGCACTCGTTGTTCTGCTTCGTACCCTCACAATGTCGGGGTGCCCTATCGTTTGCCTCGGGTATGGTACTGTGTCACATCGAATGCGCAGAAGGATGGTAGGAATTAGCAAGTAAAGTTCTGGGACAACCAATTGGTTGACGAGAGTCCTGAGCATAGCCTGTAGTTTCCCCTCATCCGCCTCTATAGAGTTGGTTTCAATCATAGCGGAAGCTGGATGTATGGGATCGAAACGAATCGACCACCGTTGGAGGCATGAGACGAGATTTACAAACCAGGGTCGCACCATATCAAGTGCCGATGGGGCCGACGAAGACCGTTGAGAAAAAAAGAAAAGAAAAAAAAGAGGAGGGCGGAAAAAAAGAAAGAAAAAAAACAGAACAAAACAAGCAGGAACATTGCTAGCAAGAGGGGAAAAGGCGAGAAAGAAAAGGCAAAATATGCTGGCAGTCAGTTCGCGGGAAAGTCATGCCATGTTCCCTCCGGAGGACAAGGGTAGGCCAGTAGCGGGAGGAGCGGCTTAACATCGGAACCCCGCCGGTGTCAATCCAATTTCCCTACGTACCGGTTTTCTCGTGTAAGTACGATATGTCTTGTTGGCCAGCACAGTGCTCGAGGATGAATGAACGATACTGTGTCCCATAGCCCGCTATTGCATCCAAGAGATCGGTGGGATAAGACCTCGCTTTGAAACTCTAGCAATTTATTACCGATTAAGAAAGTATACTCTCTGGATCTGTTTATTTTCCTGAACAAGACCTCGTGGATGCAGCATACAATGGCTAAGGGACAGCGTGATATCAGTAGGAGTGCACGGTACCGGTAGTATAGAGGGGGTGAGGATGGGTGCCTTCCATTGATTCTATGATGCCTATAGTGTGAAATGTCCAAAACAACCGACTAGCTGGGGTATCACGCTGACATATGAGCGAAAAGAAGGCACCATTTTCCCGTTGGGCTAAAGGAGTTTCATGAGCTGCAGTCAGAGTTCTAAATGACGGAAACGGTGACGAGAGGTATTAATCCGCGATTCCGTGCCGTTAAAGGGACTCCGGATGCTGGGAAGGTTTGCTAGGGTCCATGGTTCGGAAATTAAAGAACTCAAGAGATGCTTTCCAGAACGCCAATTTTAGCCTGTGGTCGGACGCCTTTGCGATAACGGCCTGTAGTAACTCGGTCTGCTAGTCCAACGTAGTACAGGAGAACGGATATTCCCTAAGTGTTAGGAGCCAAATTCAGTTTGGATATAAATGATAGTTTTAGAGTGCCGGCAGTCAAAGAACTGCAGTACCGTAAATGTATGATAGGATAAGATAGGATAGAATGGAATGGGATGGATAGGATAGGATAGGGTATGATCATGACATAGGTACCGTGGTTGCTCCAGGTACCCGTTTCGAAGTAGAAGTATGCGGCACAATAGAACAATAAAATTCATGCGCACTGCTCCTGAATCTCTCCTTGTTTCGATCAATTAAATAACTAATTGGAACGCAAAATCCTAAGGAATTTGTGCCACACACACACTAGAGGGGGGCATCGCTCGGGTCCTGAAGCGAGCGAGAACGTGAGCGTGAAGGATGTTACCGGTATTGTGTACAAGCACATAGCCCAGATCGAAGCCAACCTCCTTTCCGTTAGCCCAGGAAGCTTCTCTCGTAGGGCATGACAATACAGTACGGCAGTGTTTCTAGAAGGCCAATCGAGGAGGCTACAGTAAAGTCTGATACAGCAAATTTAGTGCCACACCTTGGCAACAAGCTCCCGTTATTCGAGCTTCGGAGCAGTGCAGTGAGTTAGCCGCCAAATTGAATCACAGTAGCAGGAAAAGCGGGCTGCGGGGAGTGGACCCAGAGAGAACAGGTAGTCGTAGTCGGCGATACACTGATGTCTGTGTCGGTGGCTTGTCCATTTCTCGGCTGAGTTTAATTTTCCTCTCATTGTGATAATTACCGGTAGACGATTCGGAAGACAATCTTGGCATTATATTTTACGACCAGCCTCCTGGGAGCGCCACACGTTTCAAGATCGCTGTCGCAATTCAGGCTAAGATCACCAAGGAAGCTCGCGGCGAGCCATCGTTTGCTTTCCACTAATTCATTTGCACTGTGCAAGTAGGGCACCCGCACGGGAACTCTATTTTGAGGGGGCAATGATGTTCCTTTTTTTTTCCCCACCTATGAAAAAGTACCAAAGAAGAAAAAAAGAGATAGGTCGGGTGAGTTTGGTATTGGGGCTCCAGTGGCGATGGATTGGAGATTAGCTCATAAGTGGTTTGTCGGTCGGAATACCGCTATTGGTATTATTATTTTTTGCTTTCTTTTTTTCTAAGGCGTAAGAGGAAAAAAAAAAAGGTACCGCTACAGTAAAGCTAGGAATAATAGTTTAGGCTTCTTGGTGGGGGATAAAGTCAAGAAAGGTTGACAGGGCTCGTTTGAAGAGGGTGGGATGGGATGGGATGGGTTGAATAGGATAAGGGCGAGGCGGGCAGGGCGGGGCGGAACTCTGCATGCTGTCTGGCGGAGTTGCGAATTAAAGATCTCTCGGTATGTGTGGGAAGGATTTACTAGGGTACAGGTACAGTACTCGTGCCTGCACTGCAGGCGATGAGGTGCCATATGATAATATGATCGCTGGAACAACCAGCGAACAGTGAGTTTTGGGCGAAGCTCGAAAGGGAAGAGGGGCCGAGTGAGAGGTTGTGTGTATGCTGTGTTACACCCGGCGTTTTTCAGTCGGGACCAACGAAGGCAAGATGAGAACCCTGCATCCATCCACTCTTGCCCTTTTTTTGTATTGTGCCACGTTGGCTATGAACGACTACCAGCACCACAGTGTCTATTTGCTTGCTGAAGTACCAGTACAGTATGTACCGGTACAGTGCAGTACCACGACCTCCATGCTATTTCACTCTAACCATACCCATCAGGCATCTCATCACACTCTAATTTACCATACTCTAACTGACCAAGCTACCGATGGGATTTGCTGGGCTACCCCTAGTGAAGCTGATGGGAAACAGTCGAATTGGTTAGACACACAGACGGACAATATTTTCTGCTTGCGTCATGATCTGAAAGGGGTCTAACCGGAAAAATGTCCTTTTTTTTGATTAGATTCTCTGCAGAGAAAATATGAGAAAGAAGAATAATAATAATGATAAAATGGATTTCATGGAATGCGGAAGCTCACATGGAGCCCTGTACAGGTAGGACATTCCCCGTCTTCGCCATGTCTCGCCTTGGCCTGAACCTCTCTGTCGGGTGCATGATGTGAGACGGAGGGGGGAGTCCAGACGAGGCTTGAGGGCGGGAAGGGAGATTCTTCTCCCCCACAACCCATCCACACATTTCCAGCATACCAGTCCTCTCGTGCCCTGGAGAGTGCAGTGCACAAACTCGTTCACTCATTCACTTACGCGTGCACGCGCGCCATCAACACTTACCCACACACAAGCACACACGCACACTTATAGTACCGGTACTTCCTCCCACCACGGCCACACACACAAACTCACATTTCAGATGCACAACACCTACCATACAATGTCAGGACACCAGTGGCAGTATGCACCACAGCCATAAGCACCTTTTGACAGCAAAACGGGCATGAGGGGCTGTGTGTCTATATCTGTTCAAATCTATATGGCTCAGAGTTTTCCCTTGAAGGAGGGGAGAGAAGAAGAAAAATGAAAAAGGGATGAAAAAGCGTAACAATATCATCGGGAAAATAAGGAATTACCGTATAGTGATCAGACATTAGACATCTGTCTACTACCTACTGGTGGTGATGAGGGGGAGGAGGGGGAGGATGGCACCAGCCCGCCTGTCTGCCTGCCCTATCCATCCAATTCTTAGAGGGAGGTAATATGGTTTGGTTGGGTATTGGTTTGGTCATGGAAGACAATGGGTATTGGGGCCACCCCCCGTCTCACATTTTCTCCCTCTCCCTCTTTTTTTTTTTTTTTTTTGCGGGCCCAGCGAGTCGGGGGGTGGTCGACCATCCCACGACGCTGGAGAGCTCCGTCGATCCTTTTGGTCCACTGGTAACTATCGGACTACACACCCTCCTCTAGGGCTATGGCTTTGTTTGCTGCCGGTATTTCGCTGTGCCTGCAGTGAATCATTTTTTTTGTCTATTTATTGGAATATGTTGGTGACGAATTTTCTTGCGCAGTTGTTGTTGCTATTTCTTCCAATCCTTCTTGTGCTGTTCATTGCGGGAACAGTGATAGTCCCGCTCATCTCATCGTCATTAACGCCATCTACCCATCTCATCGCAAGCTCGCAACTACCTCCGTCCCTTTTTGCTTGTCCTTGTGCTTTCTTCCCTTCTACCAATCCCCCCCGAAGGTTTCTCCCACCCCCATCTCCCCCCAGTCCGCCCCCTTCCACTCACATCTCCCCATCCTATTCTCCCCCCCACCACTTCCCCGATCCCTGAAAAATGCTTGACGATTTGAGGATGACTACTTTGGCCCTCATCTTGCTGCCTTTATTTTTATCTACCTGCACCCCGGCTTCTGTGTATGTTGGCGTCTTTCCCTGGGCTTCTCCTGCAGAATAGAATCTAACTTCTGATCCTGATCCTCTGGTCACCTGTGTGCTTGTGGCTGCTGGCTCCGGCTCTGCCCTAGTCATCTTGTTGTCCATCTCCCCTCCCCCATCACTTTCCTCTCAAGCATCCTATTCTCCGTCCTCACCCCTAGCATAGGACTAAGCAATAATAATTCTCCTAGCTCCGTAAGCCTCTACTCCGCTCCCTCATCTGCACACTTTTTTTTCTTTTTCTCCGCCCCCCCTCTGCGGCAAACAGCCTGCCTCAGACGAAATACAAATTCGCTCAGTTAGCCAATCGGAGACCTAGTGTGCCTGGGCAAAAGACTTTGGACCCAACTCTACTCAGAGCAAAGCCCGTCCTGCTCTTTCTATGTAACCGGACATCCTTCCATAAACCTCCATTCCCCCAAGGGTAAGCTCGTTTGCCCCATCCAGATTCCGGAACCTACGACACACGCGATAGAACTGGACAGGAAGCAGCCAGAGCAGATCCATCACAGGACAGCAAACGAAGAGAGACACGTCGGTCCTGTCAATATTGACAACGAATCCGACTAAGCCATCTCCGGAATTGTTCCTCACTCAACCCATTGCACAGGGGAGTCGTCATTGCAAGGGTCCCATTTCCTTATATCCATATAAACTCCCAGGCACTACCAGGCGGTCCCCTTGTGGAGCGCTATAACTGCAACTGCATGAACACAGAGTCCCGTTCTACCATTAGGCATCATCCTCATTAGATAACACCTCTTGAGGACTGCAGCTACCACTACGACTGCTTCTACTACTACTCCTTACAGCATCGGAAAGTCTACCCCACGCTTGCTCGATACGTGCAGATATCTGCCCGAACCAACCTTGAAGTTACGCAAAGAAATACTATCACCGTGACGTCGACTACTACCGTTCTTGTCCCCGCTGCCAGCGCGGCAACCACATTCCGTAACCTGGCTGCTGTGCAGGACACTGGGTCCTTCACTCTACGGGGAATGGAAGAGAGTGATAGAGACCGTCCACCGTCGACGCGCCACGGGGACGAACCATCATATGGCGGACAGCCTTTACTGAATCCTATAAACTACCAATCCGAATTCCAGCAAGACTCTCAACATCGTCAGCAGAACTACCCACCATACAGCTCAAACTTGGTATATAATATTCCTCAGCAGACGCATAGCTCAAGTTATGCTCCGGTTCAGTCGTATGCCCCACGGCAGACTGCTGCCATTGAAGTGCTTTCGAGTCAGTTTGCTGGATCTTCTCAGTACTACGTTGCGGGAGAGTCCCCGACATCTGTGCCTGCAGGCGTTTCTCATCATCCGTCTTCATCACAGTTCTCTAGTCCATCCTACGCCCAGTACAGCCCCACGGCCGGCCGCCTCCCCCATGCTTACGCCTCTTCCATACCAGAGTTAAATCAACCCCCAGCCTCGGAACCTGTCGAAGATCCTGAATTTGCGCAACAGAATCACACAGCAGCAGCACTGGATGACGCTTACAACCAATACCAGAGTGCTCTGAAACGCACGTTTCAAAACATGAGAGATGGTCGGTTGGGGGAAGCGGGAACCTCCCTCCTCACGATCTCGGATTGGCTATTATCCAATGCCGTGGAGTTGGGTATGTGAAACTTTTTTTCCCCCTTTCTATCATATGATAGCGCTCATACATACCCCGTCACCCCGTCTGCTATGTTTTGCGATTATTCAATATGCGAAGAGATTTTTTAGTAATACAGGCTGAGAAACAGTGACAGGATTAGTGCGCGACGAACAGGAGCTATACGGAGATCGAACAAGGTTGTGGAACGAGTTTAATACCTGCTGGCTGGTGGTACTACAAAAAGAGAAGGAGATGCTACGAGAGTACATCGCTACGGGTCAGGCGCCCCAGCCCCCACGAGAAATTCTGCGGGAGGAAATGTTAGAGAGAATGGGACGGGAGTTGATCGCATTATGTGATTCCATGGAAAGGCATGGTTTGGTGGATTACCAGATGGGCGTATGGGAGGAGGAAATTTTAGGTGGTGAGTTGACACCGAATTACTTTTTCCCAATTGTTGCGAACAGGAAAAAAAAAAAAAAAACTAACACATGAACCATGGTAAAGCGATCCAAGAGTGCCTGGATCTGTTAGAGGGAAGCGCGGAATCTGGGGCGCCACCGGAAGGATCTACCTCAGCTTCAGCCGCACCTCGAAATCCCGACCGTTCGGCTGGGAGCCAACACAATTCATGAACACGAACCACTGGTCTCTCCGAACCAATTTCGGTACCGCCGAAGGGAAAATGATGGAAGGAGCAACGCTAAAACCAAGGAGAAAGAGAGAAAAAGAAAAAAGAAAAAAAAAAGAGAAAAAAAAAAAGAGAAATCAAATTTACGAACTACTACAGTATTCTTACTCGCTCTCCTTTGTTATTATTTTTATTTTTATTTTATTTTTTTCTTTCATTTGTAATATTTACTTTTTGATTTAGTAGATGTTACGGTATGGGTATAAACTTGGTGTTGGGGTTGGTCGGTACCTGTCGAGGAGTTACTGGGTTATAGATTATCTGAATATATGTATTTGTATCATTTAGGGGGCAATGGCGGGAAGGAAGCGAAGAGGAAGAATGTGGAGAGAGAAAGGGTAAAGAGATAACGTCATTTTTTTAATTTTTACATGAGCCCGCCATGTAATAGAATAGAGACGCGACGACCGTTTTAGGATTGGAATTCCGGGAACTCAAAAAGAAAAAAGGAAAAGAGCCCTTCATACAATAATCATCGTCAGTGATCACAGCAAGAGCCCTACCATATGGTACCCGCAGTGGTTGGTTGTTAGTGCAAGGTACAGTAATGGTAACTTTGAATGTTCTAGTTCTTGCACACCACGAAGAGCTGAAAGGAGGAAGGGCCGGTGGCATGGACTTCACACGTTCCTCGGATAGGTTGTGGAAATTGAGGCGGATGCACGATACGACAATGAGGCGAACCGCTCAGTGCATGAGATCGATGTGCTGCCGCCTCATTTGTGGCGATCAGCAAATTGTAGCCACTTTGGACGATCGGGATGCTTGAGACAACCATTGAACCCGGAACAACAAGCCCCAAAGCACTTCTCTTTCGGGAATATCAGACATCCACTACGCTATTATTCACGAGAACACGGACCAAAGGCAAAAAGGGCGAAAGAGTGAATGAAGGGGCGAGCGCTATCGCTTTCAAGAAGAGCAAAAAAATGAGATATGCAGGAGAAGGAGAGAGAGAAAATGAAAAACCGCAAGACATTGCCACAGGAGCTCATTGGCAAAACCGGGGTTCGCCTAGAAGACTAGAATTGGTCCAAGGTCATCATGCTCATCGAGACATCAGTGTGCTCGACCATTTTACAGAACTCCTCGAAGCTGATCTTGCCATCCAGATCCTCGTCCGCCTCCATCATGGTCTTATCCACGATCTAAAGGCGAAGATTGTGAGACGTATATTAGCGGCAAGCCCCTTTTGGGATAGATTCTTTTGGTTTTTGAGGCGGGGAAAGAGGGGAGGGAAGTGCTGGAACAAAAGTTTGGAATCGAAATCAGCTCGACAAGCTGGGCACACACCTGTTGCAGCTGCTGGTCCTTAAGATTACTCCCAACCATCATTTTGAGAACGATGAATAGTTCGCCATTGGAAATGAAACCATCCCGGTCAATGTCATAGACCTTGAAGGCGAACCGGAGCTTCTCTTCTTTATTTCCCTTGCTGGAGAAAGCGCTCAAGCCAGAAACGAACTCCTGGAAATCAACATCGCCGCCACCATCTTCGTCGAAAATAGCAATCATCCTGCGTAAAACACGACTTTGTAAGCGGGGCCTTGTTTTGTCTCATCGACGATGTAGCAAACGGAAGAGCTGAAATATGTACCTGGTGGCCAAGGGGTTTGACGAGACTTGCGGTAGACTCAGAAATTCCTCTCGTTCTATGGTGCCGGAGTTGTCCTGGGTGAACCCCCAGCAATAAGCTATTTGCTCCAATACGATCAACCGCCTGGGATATGCCCAGAAACATACCTTATCCAGCTTCATGAACCTCTTGCGCAATCGATCCACTTCATCATGATCAACTGTGTAACTATGTTAGCGGTGAAACCCTACAAGGCAAATGTTTACTGTCTGCTTTTGGGCAGGAGGAGATAAGTACAATTGGAGCCGGAGACAATATTGTCCATAATCTGGGAAGGGTTTTGCCCCATAGCGACTGCCTAGTAGTAGTATGATGAGGGTGAGTTATTGAGGAAAGGAGATAGGAGGATCGCAAAGGTTGATGGTGGTTGGCGGCAATAAACCGGGGAAGGGTTTACTCACAAAGGCGGGGGTGGGGGCTGAGGGGGAAGAGGGTGGGGGGGTGATGAAGAGAGGTAGCGGCAGCGGGTAGGAGGTCACAGGCTGTTGTGACGGGGCGATAGTTCGCGTTTGTTGGGCGTGTAAATCTACGGTACAGAGGGTACTAGTGTTTTGTTAGGCAATGGGAGAGTTGATAAAGGGTTTTTTCCGACTTTGTCGCTGCTTCTATGAAGAACCTTCATTCAGACGCGTGCCAAGACAGAACGGCGGCTCTCCATAACACCCTGTTGGTACTAGCGCTGCGGGGAATCACAACACTATGCAACACCAGCACCCAAACGAGGCCGTCGCTGCTTAGTGGCAGATTTCGACCTCAACACCACAGAATAAGGGGGTCGCAACGAAATCTTCTCAGCACTTGCGACCGCCAAAAATCATCAACTCACGTCTCTTGAACCTCACTCCATCAAACTACACGCTCTGCTCTTTCTCACGATCCCAAAAACACACGGGTGATTTTTTTCGCGTGGCTTTTTGCCACCATGACTCGGTCGGGAGCCGGTAATCGTTTTCGAACGCGAAAACTTTCGACAAAGCAGTCTCTGGCTGTTCTCCGTGAGAATCAGATCGACTCTGTAGACGATGATGCTCAGAGGAATATACCTCAGATAGAAACAGGCGTTGAGCGTGGTGAAGAAATCGTGTGTTGTCCCCTCTTTCTCCGCTGCTATTTTTAGAACATATCGATGGTGCTGGGCAAAAAAAAGGACACATATATTGTGTAGCAGTATACAACATGCAACACAAGCATTCATCCCCGACCGTTTGGCACCAGGATTATATTGTGATTGGTGTTTACGCTATTTTACATATTTCCCTACTGTGTTCGACATTTTATTTATTTACCCATTTTTATTTTTCTTTCATTCATAATATCTTCTCTGGGGATAATGGTCACTGGTGATAGGCATATGCTAACTGTGCCGTTTCCCGACAGGAACATCATTTACAAGCTGCAATATCAGCCTCTCAAGCTGCAGCTGTTGGTGCAAAAGTCACACAAATCTTTATTCCAACTCCAAACACTACAGAGATAACTGTTACAAACTATGAGACTCTTTATCCAAAACGCTTTTCCCAGCCTGCGAGCTACATTCGGTTCTCGTCAACCGTCGAAGATTGTAGTGGAACAGGATATTGTATGTCTGCTGAGGATGAAAAGTTTCTTGAAAAAATGAATGCCACAAAGCGTCCAGGAGGTCAACAATGTAAGGTTGAAGAATTTGAGCGTATTATGGACCTTTTTGAGTCTATTGCGCTGGAGAAGCAACCCTACATGTCTATCGACATGTCTACTGTGATGCCCTATGATGAAATGGCTGCACATTTCGGTGATGCACTTAACGGTGAACTAGTGAAGATTGCAGCTGTGGTATACTCGCATTGGAAAGAGCAAAGGGTTGCTCGTGGTGGAAACCCAATTATCCCGATCCTTAAGGTTAGTCCCACTTTTACCACATGGCGCTCTATGTTCTGACCTGGTCGCAACAGTTTGAACAGGGGCAAGACAAGGACGATGGGGACCCATATGTTTGTTTCCGTCGTCGCGAGGTACGGCAAGTTCGCAAGACTCGTCGGACAGATGCGCAATCAACGGAAAAACTCAAGAAGTTACGACAGGAGTTTGACTCAGCTCGCAATCTTGTAAGAGATGTGCTAAATAGGGAGTGTATGAGGAAAACTATTTTCCAGGTTGAATACGGGATATTTGAGAGTAGACGGCAAATCATTGGTGTCAAAAGAAAGAATGGTATTCGGGGTGATGATGAAGATCTTATCAATCATAAGGTACGGTCGCTATAACCCCCGGAGATTTATGCTCGAGTGGTACTAACAGGTGTATAGCCAAAGAAGAGGCCAGTGGATCAGTCAGCACCACCCATCATCAGGGTTCCAATACGTCATGATGGGAAGCCACCAGAGGCAGAACTTCGACAACTTGTAACAGTCAAGGCTGAGAAGGAAAAACAGAGGGCAGATAAGTTCCAAGCGCTCAAGAGTTCGCGGCGGGTTCCTAAGCACGGTTTCGTCGACTTGACAGATGTTTGTCTGCACCTTACTTGACCACGATAGGTGAGAAATGATGGCTAACGTATTGCAGAAAGTGTTTTCCGATTCGACAGTTGTGCCGAGAGGTCCGGATACGAACTTCTGCGGTGTGCAGACTTACTATCTTCCAAGCCCGCCTCCTTCATGCGAAGGCAATGGGGCTGGCTTGTTCGATATTCCAGAAGAACCCTCGGTTTCGACTCCAATACCAGTACTGCAAGTTTCTTCAAAGTCTCCACCGTCTCGGGATGTACCAGCCTTTAGGCGAAGGCGAGGGCGCGGGGGTAGGATAATCGTAGATCGTCGAGGGCACGGCATTCCTCGTGACGATGAGCTGGACGATATAATACTTGACCGTATGAAGCATAGTGAGGAAGACGGAGACTACAGCCCAGTATTCGTAAGGAGCTCGAATAGTGATTCGTGAGTTCCTCAAATTATAACTCCTCTCGGTTTAGCGAGGCAATTCTAATTCATCGAACAGGCACATTCAGTACCGAGCCCGTATGCTCTCGCCCCCCCCTGACCCCCCGATTAATCCTCCCCAGCATATGCGTCGACCGGTTTTGCCCTCGCCAGGGGTAATGCAACCCGGCACTCCAGCGGCATTCCTAGCTGCCGCCGCTGCCCAGCAAGCAATGGGCTTTACGGGCTATAAACTTGGTCAACATTCTGGGCCGCAGCAGCCCCAGCAGCAACAACCCAATGCTTCCCTACCGCCATTGGCTAATCGAGCACCAGTTCATGCTCAAGTGCGGCGATAACAGTTCAGTCATTAAGGGATCAAATCTAGTGCTCTGTATCATTACCGCCGCGTTCTTTATTTTTTCCCTTCCTCTCTCCTCCGTTATGTTTTTTGGTCTGCGCGTCATTGGTTGGGTTCCTGGGTTGGTTCTTCTCTTCATATATCCTTTCCTTCATCCATCTGTTTGCTTGCTTGCTCCTACTCGCTCATCCGTTGATATAAAGACTGTTTCCTAGAGGTTGTTGGTTGTATATCATTCACCTCCTCGCTCACTTGGATCTATATCTTTCCCCTTTCTTCATTTCCGGACAAGCATTTCCTCCCTTGAAAAAGAATCGAAACAAATCAGGTGTCACTTTCAGATTTAGGTAGCGGGCGTAGTGTCTATGCTTTTTCTTTCTTTTCGTTGAATTATCTCCTATTTAGTTACCTCTTTTCTTTCTGCTTTCTGGTGCTGGTGTAAGAGTAGTCTGGTCAGATTGATTTGTTAGTGGCTGGTTGGTTGCTGACTGGCTTGGGCTGGAGTGGAGATTTGGTATTATTTTTTTATTTATATTTTTTATTGCTATTTTCCGTTCATTGAGACCGGTTGTATCATAGTTGGGTAGGGTAGCGTAGTGTACTTACCGTTTCTAGTGGCTTAACTCAGAGTTGAGCCAATGACGATAAGAAAGAAAAAGGAGCCGTTAGCTGTCTTGTTAATATATTTGTTCTAAGAAGCCGTGGCAGGAGGTCACGGCTTGGGCGGGCTTTTTTCTCGAGATAGATGGTATCGTGTGCGGCCCGGAAATTGTGGCAAGAAGTGAGGGTGGGGGCTGGGAGGTGTAGGTTGCTTGAGTGATTTTGAGTGATTTAGTTGCTTGTGTTTTTAACTCAAGTTGTCACGCTGTGTTGTTATGGTATAGTAATTCCCGTAGGACTATTTATGGATTTTAACATGCCTTATTGACTACATGTTTGAGAGGTTACTTTTTTGTTGCTGGTAGCTCATGGCGTGCCAATGCAGAATGTGGATCCCTGTGGTTTGATCATTGATTATGATTCGTGCTTGGGACATCATGGTTATAGCGCAAAATGTACTCGTAAACAGGAAAACAACAAGAATAATTGAGAGAAAATGGCGCTGGAAGAAAATATGGATGAATGAAAGGTATTAGAACTCGGTCTCCCTCTCCTGTATTGTGAACGAGGAAATCTTTTACCTATGTTTGTAGAACGTTGATCTCTTTCATTGAGATGTTGGATATTATATATGGAAATTTTGTAGTGTGAAGTTAATTAGCAATCGTTAATTAGGAGAACTGGCTCTCTAAATTCACATGGGAAACGCACCTCAGCAAGACTCTTCTAAATATTTATTGTGGCGGTATTCCTCCCAGGGCAGATCCTACTCCTGTGCCCAAAAGTGTTGGTATACTCCTCCTTGCGCCTTTTCTAGGCAAGAACTCTTCAGGCCCTCCTCAAGTATTCCAGTTCGAAACATAGCAGATAACCCCAACCTTGCCACCGGTGGAAAAACGAACGCTCCCGGTAGAACATCCGGCCCGCACTCCGGCTCCAACTTCGTGAATGCACCCTGAAGGGGCGGGAGCGGCCTTAGGTTCTCCTTGATGGTAGAATTTCTGTACTCTATTCCTTTTTGAGAGAAAGGGGAGTAAGTGCGCAAGGCCAGTAATGGCGAAAGGGTGGTAAATATCAACCCGGGTAGACTAGTTTAGTGATCTCTGTCCTAGAAAATTTGTTATAGCAGGATCTATAGTCGCTTGTTTCTTCTAAACCAAAGGAGACAAAAGTTTTTTTCTGAAATTTTTTTTCTGCTATCCCGCCGATCGCGAACCCCACCCTAAGGTAAGGTCCAGAGCCGGATTCTCCCTCCTCGTAGCAGTGCTGATTTGCCCTAAGGCCTTCAGTCTCCCAGTTCCCATAGGTGAGGTATCCTTCGTTCTCCTACCCTACGTGATGGATTGTTCAATAATAACCCATGATGATGAGGGGAATTGAACTCCTGGGCTCCCGCTAATTGCACAGGAGGTTAATTAGTTGATGCATATTAACCACTGCGCCAGCTGGGTATTTCACATAAGGTTACCAAAGGAACTAATACTTATCCTGCTGGCATGTAGATTTAATTTGTTTTCACCAGCAAATTAAATGACATTGTTATAATAATATTATTATTATTAAATATTGAAGGTCTTACATCCCCAAGAGAAGAGAAACCACGAACACCAACCTCTAATACCCTTCGTGTGGAATAATCACAGCCAGGGTGGCGGTGGTAGGGAGGGGCAAGTTTGGCTGTGAGCAACGCAGGATTTGGAGAGGGCTACAGATTACAGATACATGGCGGGAGGTCGTCGAGCATCCATTCCCTGGTAAGCGTACAACAGAAAAACGCCAGTGCAATATCCACTGCTCATGGTCACCTCCCCTGGGGAGCTGTGTCCGACTTTCAAGTCAAGCGTCACGAATTTGGAAACTCGTTGCTAAATTAATAATTTTTGTAGGTCGAGGGAAATAGGAGACAAAGGTATACAAGTACGAGTGGTAGAAGTGGCTTACTTGACTTCCCAGGAGGGTTAAACAGACCCCTTAAATACACTACCATTTGATGAGTTTTCGTAACCACACTGGTCTGTTCATCTAGTTGTGGCTGTCGTTCTGTTGGCACCAGCAAACTACTCCAGCCATAGATACACGGATGGGCCAGTGTTACGATGAAGACTTTTCAAAGAATAGTGTGGATGGGAGCTCTCTTGTAGACATCATACTAGGGAATATGGACGCCTCTTGGCACAGCTTATAGTAGGCTGGGCGACTACATACAACAGTAAGCAGCTCCAGTACACGAGTGATGCATTATGATCCTCCGCTCTGTGGTGGTTGCGACCCTGGTAGATTCCCTCTAAGGGCGCCGATAGAACGTCGCCCGAGGCCCTTATAGAGATCGAGCCAAGAGACCAAAGCGGACACACAGCCCCAAGCAAGGCCGTCCTTAAATCCTGCCGGAGCTTAAGAAACATGAGGTTGGGCCACAATCGATGTATCACTAGGTTGCTCTAGCATAAAACTCCTCTTTGTCCTTAAATGGCTCACCACTCTTGGCTCAGCCTTTGGATAAGGCCCCCGAACTATTTCAAGGATTCTGTGGCGCAGTATCAAGCCTCCATAAAGCACCGCGTGGGCAGGTGTTGCGGAGCATCTCGTAGACCTTAGAGATCAGCACACGTAGGATATCAGTAACGTGGTTGAAACTGAATTGGGGCTGGTGAGACTGAATAAAGCGGTTTTTTTCCTGCAGTTTACTTCTTCGTCATTGGACTTTCTTAATGTTCCGCCCTATTATTGTATATGCCTGTCGCTGCTAACAGTAGGCTCTACGCTGAATAAGCTGGTGGTCAGGCAGTTTGGTGCCGTTAGCTAGCGTAAGTGGTGGTTGGCTTACTATAGTTTATGGGGCTTTTGGGAGCGCGGAAGGAGGGGTATGGAAACTAATCTCAGGGACTTAGGGAGTCAAACACAAAGAGCGTCTAGTGGCGGCTTTATCCGGCCGCCCTGCTATCCCCCTTAGATTGCATGTTATGTTGCTCAAGGGCGATACGACTCAGCATTCATGAACTTTTGGGGCATGTGCTGTACATCGGTGCTTGCCCTTTGTTAAAGGAATATCCTAGCAGAAAACTAAGCCCACAATACCCAGCTACATGCAGATGCCATGCCCGTACAGGATAAAAACCTATGGCAGATTACTATAGCCATTGTCTAACACACATAATACATGCAAGGGATTCTGGGAGATAATGAGGAAGGAAAAGCAATAACAAAGCACTCGTATCACCCAGCACGGCGCTCGAAGGGCACGCTTTTCCGCTCCTTTTGAGACTTGCGTTTTCGTTTCTTCTCTATGACTTTCTCTAGTTGCTTCTCGTTGAGCTTGGAGTATTTCTCCATCAGGAGTAGTTTCTTTTGTTCAGCTGAAATAGTTGTCAGATTTCGGATAGTAATAACGAGAACAGCCCAAGACGAATTAATACCTTTCTTCAAGTAAAATGGCTTCTTTCCCTGCTTTATTAACTCCCGTTCCTTTTTCCTGTGCTCTCTGACAACGTTTTCGGCTTGCTCCTTGTCTTTTTCGGCCTTGCGTTTTGACTCCTGCAGGTTCCATATTAGCGACTTCACACCCGCCAAATGGTTTCGGCAGTTATGCGGATACCATTGAGAGAAGTTCTTTCTTCAGTTGCTCTTTTTTCCGCTCATCCTTTGACTTGGAAATCCCTTGTTTTAAAGCCTTCATCTCATCCTCTCGATAGTCATTGAGAAAAGAATAATTCTTCTTGAAAGCCTTTTCATCGTAGACCCCCTTGACTGCAGTGTCGAATCTAGGATCCCTGGCAGCCTGCGCAGCAGGGATTATCGGAGCGATCGCTTCTCGTCGGCGAGTAACAGCCCTTTTGGAGGAAACTTCTTGGGGCGCATGCTTGGAGGAACGTTTTAACTCTTCCCGTGTCTTTCGGGGCGTTATTCCTTGCGATTCTTTAAGAGTAGCTTTTGCGGCGGCGCCCCAATCTTCTTTTGAGATTGATTGTGACTTTTGCCGCTCTTTTGTGATGGATCTTTGGGCCTTTGCCAGCGTGCCGAATGAAATGTGGGATATAGCATCTTGTGCATTGGGCTGAACTGATTAGCGGACGTACTCCGAAAGCTGGATCTGGAATGCAAAAATGTACCCGCTCCTCCTCATTACTCTCTTCCCCCTCCATATCCATATCATCATCGCCATCTTTTAGTTCGTTGTCGCTCCCAGTCATATCCCCATCATCGCTGCCAGAAATTTCTGCCTCACTAGCCCCTTGAAACTCAAGGGAATCCCACATAAAATTCTTCTGATCACGCTTGTCGCTGTCGTCGTCATTAACAAGTGGCTTGACCCTTCGAAAATTCATTGTTATGTGGTGAAAATAGTGTTTTGAGATTGCACTAACGATCGTATGCAGATGTTGGCTTCCGAGATTTCATTCCTTATCGATCTGATCAACCCTAACCCATACAGGTACCACTTATCCCTTGGGCGGTCAGGGGCAGTAAAATTCGCGACTAGCGCCCTAATCCTGTTTTGGAGGTAGTCTATTCGAGTTCAATCAAATACATAAGCTCGCGTCGGGGCGTATGTCGGTTCGGGGGGATGTCGTTTCCCATTATGTTCACTCAGAGTGACGTCAAATGTTAATTCTCATTAAATTTTCTACATACTAGTACCATACACAGTGTAGTCTCTTCCCGACATACCCTCCGAACCAACATAGCCCCCGACACGAGTTTATATTCTTTATAGTGAACAACCCTAATAGGTATTCGAGGGCTGTGATTCGTTGGCGATTAATAGTTGCTAAGATGCTGAGTCACTTTGGCTTTGAAAAGCCAAATTCCAAACCTGAAATAGCTAGCTACTTGGCTGATCTGGACCTAGCGTGCTGTGGCGAATTTTACCGTCTCAGACCGCGCAAGGGACCCTTTAGGCCTACCTCAGCTCCCATGAGCTTTTCGCTACGATAGAGGTCTCCAGTTAAAATCCCACTCACCTTCCGGCCGGCTTCTGCTTTTATGTACGCATTCAAACCGCTCCTGAACCCGCCAACTCTGAATCGTGTATTTGGCGCTTCGCTTGTTTTGGTACTTCCCCTCTCTTTTGACTATTGGAATTATGGTTAGCTAACCTAAGTATCACTTGACCGCAGAAAGAAGAATCAATTGCGCTCCAGTGTGGGAACCCACAAACAAGGTCTATAGGTACTATGTCGGAAAGGGAAGATATCCTCGGTTTAGGTTCAGAAGAAACTCGCGACTCTAGAAAAGGGAAGAAACCATATCCCACTGAGCCAGATGAACACACTAGTAGCCAGGGAGCTCAACCTGCCGAGGAAGAGAGCCCGAGATTCACTGGAAGTGTGCCCGCACAGCATGTTGAAGATTCGAGAGTTCAATCTTCTGAGATTCCATCCTTCAGTGATTGGGCTGCACCTGAGGGACTCCGCCAGGAGAGCTACGACAACCACTGGCATGGGAACACACCAACGTTGAATCCATCCAACAGTGCTCTGAGCTGGGCTCGGGCCGGTAGCGGCTATCCAGGCCCCGGGGACCTGGGATATTCTCAAGAAGGTAGTTTAGACTGGAGGCAGAACAGTACCACGTATTCAACTGGGCCCTGGGGCCATTACCCAGAGAGCCGCTCGAGCTGGGCCTATGGGGTTCAACGACATCAATCACCTAGTCAACAGCAGCTCTTCCCGAACCCCCAATCGGCAGTTTTCAATCCTCCCCCCCCCTGGCGGCAACAGCAGCCGCGAGGGCACCACGACGATCGCGGCCAACATTCCAGATCATGGGGTCGTCGGCCTCATGGCCATGCCTCGGGACTTTCTGGTAATAGTGCTCCGCTTCCAGCGCCGGTTCCCACCAAAGATTATCTTGCCAAGAGCCTCTTGAAACCGCAAGCCCTCCTAGAGGCACCAAAGCAACTGTTGGTACTCGATTTGAATGGTACCCTTGTATACAGGAGGAAGGGTGATAAAACCAGGCCGGTTCGCCGCCCCGAATTGGACAATTTCCTGGGTTATATTTTTACGCACTTTTCGGTAATGGTCTGGACGTCAGCTCAGCCTGAGAATGCTCAACTGATGGTCAATAAAATATTCACCAAAGAGCAGAGGAACAAACTCCTGGCAGTCTGGGCGAGGGACACACTTCAGTTGACCCCTAACCAATATCATAATAAGACGACGGTATACAAAAGGCTCACGCGGATCTGGACTAGTGAATTCAAGTTACACTTTCCAAACTTCGACCAGTCCAGCCCCGGATGGGACCAGACAAACACTATCTTGATAGACGATACTAGTGTGAAGGCGGCAGGCCAGCCCTACAACCTTATACGGGTTCCAGAGTTTGCAGGAGAGATGGAGGGAGGGGAAAGCACAGTTCTATCCGATTGTGTAAAATATCTCAACGAACTGAGATTTCAAGATAACGTGTCAGCCTATATTAGGCACTCACCATTCTACGGTAGGCATTAGGTGTTACAGTAGCGCATGGCGGATGCTGGATAATTCTGAGTTGGTGTTGCTATTACCTTGGGTAATTTATTTCCTCCTAGGATACTATATGCTGATCAATGTCTTTCTTTTTTACTGGTAGTGGGACAAGTCGTTGTTGGGTTTGTTATGGGGCTTCTCTCCTTTCCTCATAGGGCAGTTTGTGTTTAGGGCCTCGGCTCCTTGATATTGGTTATGTAGCGCGGCCGTATTCCAGTAGAAGTATTAATAGTATATTTCTATCTACCACTTTCAGCATTATTCCCATGTTCTATTAGTCCCTCCACTTTACGAGCACTTCATCAGTTCTGTAACATGTGTAAGTAGACATACAACTACTCAGGGAGATAAAAAACTTGCCTAAACCTCTGGGTGCATGTCGACTCCTCCAGGGGCGTAACAAACCCAGTTTCATACGCCAGGAGACCGGCATGGGCAATCATAATCCCATTATCAATGCAAAACCTCTCATCCGTAGCATAAACACTCCCACCTCTATCCCTAGCCATCAACCCCATCATCTCTTGCAAGCGCTCATTACATCCAACCCCACCGACAATAAGAACTTGGTCACTACCAACATGCGCCATAGCCCTCTCCGTTATCTCAACAAGCATAGCAAATACCGTCTCTTGCAAGGAGAAACAAAGATCCTCGCGGGTAACAGGCTCACCCTCAGGCATGAGTAGGGGCTTCGGCTTTCCGGAGAGGAGTTGCGCGGCCATCATATCGACGACTGCTAGTATTCCGGAGAAAGAACAGTCCATACCTTTGACCGCATAGGGGAGCTCAACGAGGTTCTTGCCTTTTTTGGCCATTTGCTCAATGTTATAGCCCGGCGCTGGGTCGTTGGAGATGTTAAGAGTTCGGGCGAAGCGGTCGAGACAGTTTCCAACAGCGATGTCCAGGGCTTCACCGAATATTCGGTACCTGTGGTTGGGTTTGGGGGTTAGATTGTGAGGAAAATGCTGGAGTGGAGGGGAGGATAAACCTCTGCTCAGCGTAAGCTATCACTTGAGTGTTTCCTCCGGAGACGTATAGCACGACGGGGTTATTGGCGCCTGTTATTTCTCGGCCCATTTCTATGTCTATTGACTTGAGCCAGGTATCTTATGGATGCAACGCGGGGGAAACACACGACCAACGCAATGATTCACACCAACCAATGGCTTCCCCCACAATAAACCTAAAGTTCTAGCAGCAATGGCAACGGACTGTAGCGGCGCACCCATTCCGGGGCCTTTGGTATAGCAGATGCAATCTATGTCTTTAACCTTTACTGCGCTCTCCTTAAGTGAGCGCTTAACAAGAGTGACGACCCATGATCGGTGATGCTTCGCCGTGTCCTTTGGAAGGAAACCTTCACCGGGAGGTGAAACAAATGTATGGCGTATATTTGAGAGTATCTCGGCGGGCTTGTCAGGAGTGTGTCGAATTAGGCCGACACCTAGCTTGTTTGCAGACCCCTCAAGTCCTAAGGCAATCATGATGGGGTGTTGAAGGAAAAAGTAAGTGGTGGTTAGGTGTGCGGCTGAGGCTCTTTCTGCCGGCTACTAAACAAAGGGGTAGGCATGGTGGGGCATGGTGGGGCAGGAGCCGGTCCATCCGGGTCATGGTTACCCTCCCCGCGGCATCGTTGTGGCTCACTTTTAGCGAGAAAAAAAACGAAAAAATTACATCCCAGCCAAAGCAACACATCTCATACAAAAGAACTTTCGACAAACAATTCCCAATTGGCGAACAAGCAACCAACGAGAGGATTGAGAAAAACCCCGGATCCATGCTACGAACTACTCTTCGGAGAGTGCAACTTTCGCCTCGCTCTGCTGTTTCTCCTTTCGTCTGCATTTTTTGCCAGAAGAAAGGGCCTAATCTCGAGCGAAGACTAACAACTAAGGATGTTAGACAATCAAATCCGGTCGAACCCCCACCAACGACAAAAACTTCAGCTAGCTCTTTGAAGAAGTCTGAGAGTGTTATGGATATCCTAAGAAAGGATATGCTTGAGCGCAAGGAAGGATGGAGCCGGAAACAAAGCGCAAAAAAGGCAAAGGCGGCGGAGAAAAGAGAATCTAAGAAAGCAAAGGCGGCGGGGAAGAAAGAACCTAAGAAGTCAAAGGCGGGTAAGAAAAAGGGGGTTAGTCTCTTCGAAGCAGAGGCTGCAGTTGCTAGGTCTCCAAAGAAGAAGAAGGCTCTTCAGGTTTGTTTGCTCTCTCTTCTCTTCATACAGGTTGAAAAGTGCGTGGCTAATTTCGCGTAGCGTGCTCGTGGGTCCACAATGCCAGGCCCCTCTATTTCCGATGTTCTAGAGGAAAAGGTAGGGGATAAATATAAGTACGAAGTGTTGGATCCTAAGTCGAGAGAGATTGAACGTATGATTATATCTGGCTCTTTTCTTTCTCCTTCCCCTCCTTTTTTTTTTGATGGGGTTTTGTTAACTTGAAATAGCAATTGAGAGAGAGGGCCAACCGGAGGTTGCTAGATTATCGCACAGCCTTGACAGAGTGCTTTTCAAGTAAGATCCCTCCTCAGGAGACTGGGATTGTGGGTTTTTGGTCTAACCGTTATTCAGTCCTGGTGTTCATTACCTCCAAGAGCCCCGATCCCGTGTCTACAACTTCGACCCCTACCTCCAAGAGATCATGCCGGTTACAGAGTTCGATTTTGATGCCGTAGCAGGCTACATTATCTCCTCTGAGGATCACAGACTGTCCTCATTGGCCAAAGAACTGGGTAAAAAGTACGTCGGATCTACGTCTAGTATGACTGCAGTTTTGTCGCACTTCCACTTCCTTTTATCTCAATGGCGGCCCTTGAATTTCTTGGGCCTTTCGAAAACTTTTAGAGCGGAGTTTAAAACGTTTACTCAGATCACTCGAGCCCCGGCTGCGATATTTTTACGATATAAAGGGAATGGAACGTATGCTATCGATCCAGATAAGGAATATGATACAGACAGTGTATTGAGCCTCCTTGGTCGGTCAATGGAAAAGTTGCTCACTACAGCGCCGTCAAATTTTGAGTCGAAATATAAGAAGGGTAGCCCTAGGTCGGAAGAAGAGTCCCTGATAAAAGGGCCAGAGACATACCACTACTCTACTTTAGGAGATATTCTGATGCGCTCGCAATTGGACGCCCATGACCCTCGGCTACCGGGGACTGGAATGTTTGATTTGAAAACAAGGGCAGTGGTCTCTGTTCGAATGGACGTTGCGAATTTCCATATTGGCTCTGGATATCAGATCAAGACACGGGTTGGGACCTGGGAATCATTTGAGCGAGAGTATTATGATATGATGAGAGCGGCATTCCTAAAGTATTCACTCCAAGTGAGGATGGGCCGTATGGACGGTATATTCGTCGCTTTTCACAACACGGAAAAGATTTTCGGATTCCAATACGTCTCCCTGGACGAAATGGACGCAGCGATACATGAGGATTGGGATACTGGAATTGGAGATCAAGAATTCAGGCTTAGTCTACAGCTATTCAACAAAGTTCTTGACAATGCCACTAAAAAGTACCCAGAACAAGTATGTTTTTTATACTATAATCTGCTTTCTTTTCTTTTCTTTTCTTTTCAGATATGACTAACGATTCGTAGTCACTACACCTACACTTCGAAGCCCGAGATACAGCGAGGAATCCCATGGTTATCGTCGCAGAACCAATGGATGAAGAAGAGGTTGAGAGGAGGCAGACGGGGAACAAGCGCGATTTGGCGGACTTCTTGGAAGCCTTGGATAAACAGATGAAAGGTGGGGAGGGGGCTGTGCCTTTGTTTAAAGACCTTGGAGATCAAGGAAAGGAGAGTGAAAAGGAAGCCATACCATCCGACGAGGATGAAGGCGTTCAAAACAATATTCAAAAGGAGGAAGAGGCTGATGACGAAGGGGTTGAAGATCACGGCGAGGATGATCTTCAAGAGCCCGAGGAAAGCGAATCAGAGGAAGATGACGACCTAAGCGATGTCGAAGATGCCAGAGATATCAAACCCAACCAGGGTGTCAGGGGGAGCATCGAAGAAGATGCCGTCGGAGCTCTCGAAGGCAACCCAGAAGCAGATACGGGAGCCATAGGCTTAGCAGGAGTAAGCAATAAAAAAGTGGAAGAACCCGAAAAGTTTCCAGAGATGTATGTGCAGGTTATGTACATCAAAAATTATGTCAACGAGAAACCAGTCCCTCGGCCCACGCGCCTGAAGAAGGACGATAGCTGGAAAGTCGCAGTTGCAATCGATGAGCTCCCGCCCAAGCCCGCCTATTTGACCAACATAGGCGTCGTAAAGCGAAGAAAGAGGGTTATTGAACACCGAATGGTCACGGAGGACGATGCAGAAGCTGGGGCATACATTCGGCAGTTGAGGAATATGTCAAGGGCAGGAAGAGATTGGGCGAAGGCCCAGGAAGAGATGTTTCCTGGCGAGCCTGTCCTTTACAAGCCGAGGCTAGGTTAGATAGTGAGGTGGGGAAAGCTAGAGTGATTAAGGGGGAGTCCGTCGTATGAATGTTATCTTCAACTTTTGTATTTTTACGGGAGGGCGGGTAGAGGATGGGATTTGTAGAGAGGATATTTGGTGGGCGAATGTCTCCACTCTTGGTGGGTCTTTATACTGGGGAGATCTTGCTTGTTTCCTGCTGTGGCCAGTGTCTCTATGTAGATACACATGTATTATATTGTATTGTAGCTGGTATCGATTGAAAACGTCCTGTAATGTGCTTGTATTATGATTACAGCACAATAGATACGGTGCATATAAAAAGTAGCTGGTGCTTCTAGATATCATATATGCACGAACAATGAATGCAGCAAACGATAAAGTTCCTCTAGCGGCAATATCAAGCACCTGCCCATCCGTCCACCGCCCCCTTCCGTCGTGTACCGTATATATACCACAACCATCCGGAGCTGAGAGAGAGACTCCTGCCCCCCCCCCCCCCACCATCGCGCATCACCCCCCACAAAAAATCGGCGCCTTCGGATCCGCCCTGCATAACATACCACAACTAGAACTATCCTCCGACGGGGAATACCGATATGATACGATACATGGCGCAAATTCAGCCACAAACCCAAGAAAAAGGGACAAGACGGGAAAAAAAGGAAAAAGGAAAAGAAGAAAAAAAAGATATATATATATATAATATTATAATATTATAATATTATTATTAGTACCGTGAACTTCAGCATGGGAAGGTAGGCAGGCAGGCAGGAAAACTAGCTACCTATTTCCCGCCATATACGAGAGGGTTACCGGTATGATAATATTATGATATAAAATACGAGGGCAGTTTAATATTATAGGATGAAGGGGAGTTAATTATTCCGACTATATATAATCTTGGAATTTTTCTGTATGGGGTATGTGAGAGCAATGGAGGTTGTGTGCACTGACTGGTAAGTTATGAGAGAGAGAGAGAGAGAAAGATGATTTTGTGTGATGGGGTTTTCTACCGTAGTTCATGTTGCTTGTTTTTGGTAACGTACGGTGGTGGCACTTGTCGTACAAGTATGTATCTGGCGTGAAGTAAATTACCGTATGTGAAAATGAGACAGGGGGGGGCCTTTCCACTTTGTTGGGGAGGTTGTGTGTAACAAGTACATACGGTAACCCGGATGCAAGTATCTACAAGTATCATAGCGGCATCATACAAGTAGAGTACGGTACTGGATTTGAAGGGGGTTATTTTATATTATTGGAGGACAGCCTTATTGTAATACGGTACTGCGGTATGCTGGTACTGTACCGGTAGTCCGATGGGCTAGGCTAGGCGAGAAGGTACGTTATATTAGTCTTGATGATCTGAATGGAGTTGAAAAGGAAATAAAAATAAAATAAAATAAAATACCCCCTCTCGTGTCGGATAAATGTACCTTATACCGACCGGCAGTAGTCGTTGATGTATCGAATGAAAAGAAAAAGAAAAAAGAAAAGGAGAGAAACAAGACATCGCCATAAGGTGAAACTGTTTGAAATCTGATGATAATTTAGACCTCCCAAGAAACAACCAACGGCTTGCCTTGTCAGGAAACGACGACAGACCAACAAAAGAATCTACCGGTATAATATGATAGGGAACCTTCTTCACTACCGGTAACCGGTAACCGGTACTTGTATATCGGACTAAAACATAGTCTAACCCAATGTACTAGTATGTCTAAGACGGGAAAGTAAATCTTTTCTTTTCAAGTGTTTCTAAAGTCGCAATATTATGAATCCATCACGGAGGACATCAGAAAAGAGTTTTTTTTCTCTAGCGCACAACCTAAAGTAGGTGTTAGACGTGAGGTTCCAGTCGACCAATCGGACCCTCCCGTCCCCCCCTGATTGCTACTAAACTGCTTTCGGTTCAAGAAAAAAGCCCGCCAGGGGGAAGGAAGGAGGAGGGGGGGAAGGAAAAAAAAAAAAGAGATGAAAAAAAGGTGGCCGATGCGATCGGGTTCGTTTTGTCATTGGTACGTGTATTATGTACTGGTACATACAGTATCTGTACCAAAGTAGAGGCCTAGCCCTACTGCTAGTACCTGTACTGTATGTACCTACTCGAGTGGACTCTCCAAATCACGGGATTTTTCTTGCCCATGCCATGGCACCGCATCCGTGTCGTATCGTGATCGAGTAGATATGGCACGATCTGAGTGGTAGGGTATTAGAGTACCGGTATGGTATGGTAGGCGAGTTTGTGCGGGCGGACGGGATGCGAACGCTGGTATGGGAAGTACAGCCATATCGGTAAAGTTCTCATACCTCTTCCGTACTAGTATGATACTTTCAGAACAATACCTCTCAAAAAGAGAATAGCCAAGAGCCTTTAGATAGCTCTTCTTGGACATGCCTCTAGGATCACTGTATAAACCTTTCTCACAACTTAATAGGGGCGAGAGAGGGCCAGTGAGGCATTTCCAAGGGCGGGTAGTATGGGAACTTTTGCGGACGGGGCTGTCCGGTGCAGTAGGGTACCGTAGAGTGCCGTATGGCGCCGTAACACTCTACCGTACTAGTATCTGGGGCCGGTACAGTACCGACGGCTTGTTTCAACACTACCGTATTTGCTTCCGGCTTGTGGTGGGGCCATTTTCACCGTGTTTTCGGATGGCATGATAGGTAGGAAGGAAGGAAGAGGCTCCTTGACTTAACTCTACTCAACCGTGGGGTCCCGGTTTTTCGCGGAACATTACTGGAGGGGAAAGGGTACTCCGCGAGTGTGGGCGCATATCGTACGGATGGCCTGGTTTGTCGAAAACGGGGCGTGATTACATCATCGATCTGCGCTTTCATCCACCCGCACATCTATCTGCATATCACCCCCGGTCGGTTTTCGTACGGTTCGGGTGTGAGTGGTTGCCTGTTGGGATGCCTTTTTGTGGTTCATGCTAAACGTTTGGAGTGTTGATGGGCGGTTGTTGATATTGTGCTGGTATCAGCGGCAGTCTGCAAGTAGAAATATGATAGATAGATAGATAGATAGGCGACAGGTTAAGTTGGGTTTAGCAGGGCGAGGCGGAAGGTGATTGTGATAGTTCTGGTGGTGGTGGTGGTGGTGGTGGTGGTGAAAAGATCTGGGACCTGAGTTTGTGTCGTTGATTTTTGGAGGGTACTGTACCCGTAATGTAATAACATATTATCATATTACCATACTGCACCATACGGTATCTTATCACACTGCATCATTGTAGGTCGGATGGAAGATTGTGCTCGGCAAAATTGGAAATGTGAGAGGGATTTCACGGTTTTCCGGTGGTGGTTTCCCTGTGAGCGTGCGAGTTGTTTGTTGCGTGCTTGGGATGCGATACTCGAGTACGGTAGTGACGGTGCTGGAGTGCAATGTTTCCTACATTGCGAGCATCTGGCATGGTGAGCACTGGCTTACAAAATGCTTTGGGTTAGGGTTTAAAACCATACAACCCACAAAAGACGAGCCAATAACTGGTGAATGCTCGCTACACCGGTAGCTCGCAACGTAGGGAAACATTGTACCGGTACTCGTACAGTACTGTACGAGTACCGTAAGGCAGCAAAGTGAGTTTCGTAAGAAGTGACACAATTCTTGCTTGAACTCGTACGAGTAGAAGCACTGTGAATCAGGTGTGGTCTGCGAAAAGTAAAGTTGAAAGTGAAAGAAGAAAACATATCCGCATTTATTGTACCAAAACCGCTCGTACAACACCTGTAAGTTGTAAGACAGTTGGTTCATATCACTTCCATCGGGCATGTGCTGTCACCAGTGCTCGTAGTCTACGGTAGCTCGCTCGTAAATTTGAGTCACTCTTCCGTCCTGAAATAATTTCAGATCCCTCGCCAACCCTCCTCACTACAAGTACCGTACTCCATTTCCCATTTCATCCGCATGGCATCCCCATCATTGGCTCTCTCCCTCTCTCTCCCTCTCTCGCTCCTCTCCCTATCCCTTTGCATTTCGCCTCCAGCTGCGGACCGCCCAGCGCCCAGAGCGCAAGCGTATCGTACCGCTCCACAGGCAATCGAAGGGGATCACTCATGCGTAAGTTACGTATGCACGATCTGATAGGGCAGGAGAGCACCTTGCCAAGTTAACTTTATTTTTGCCTATTACATGCAGATTCAGCTGCTTGAGCACCCGCACAGATTAATAGTTTGTCTGTTATGGTCACGGAACACCGGTACGTTATGTTACGGTACGTCACATCAACCACTGTTCTGTGCCAATGGCAGAATACTAGAGCTCGGGGGAGAGGAGAATGTAATTGCGGATGACATTCCGAAGACAAGGGGGAAGGGAGGGGGTGGTTGTGGGCTTTTTATTTATTTGTATTCCGTATTTAATATTATTATTATTTTAAGCGGGATGTGGGGGGGGGGGGGGGTAAAAGGGAAGGAGAGGAAGTACCAAGTAGTAAGCAGGAAGGGAAGGGAAGGGAAGGAAAGAGGAGTACAGTAAGATGGATGGCAAATTGGAGGGGGAAAATGCTACCATACTAGGATTGCAAGTACTCGAGTACAGTGCAAGGAGGTTTGCACGGTACAAGTACATAGCTCAGCTCTACCTGTATGAGTGGTGCCCTCACGACGGAAACGCCCTTTTCTTGAGGCGGCAGAAGTGAAGTTCAGCGAGGGGTGTAAAGATGCGGAAATAGCAGAAAGGAGATGGGATTCTCTCTCTCTTTTTTGTTTTTCCACATAGGAGGCTTTAAAGTTATGCACGGTAGATAAAAGTGAGATAGGGCACTATTGCATAAGGCTTTCGAGGTTGTGGGTTGTTTACCCCCGTTCTCGGCTTTCTTTTTCTCCACTTTAGTCAAGCATAAAGTCTGGTCTTTAATTACGGCGTAATTGGCCTCGACCGAGGCTCTTTGAAATCTCTGGTGCCAAGAAAGCTAAGCTTTCAGGGATTTTGGAAGGGGAGAGATATTTGGCCTATCATCAATTTCAGAAACTTGTTCCATTGTAAACTGTCCGGCGTCCAGGCCAGCTCATGAAAGGCCAAGTTTTACGGTACTCGATAATCGATCACCATAGGGGTACTGATTCAGCAGCTAACAATCATTGCTATCCGCTGCTTGTACTCGAGTACTCGTACTAGTACTCGAGTAACGGCATCTCAAGACTCCAGTTGGTTGACTTTTTTTGGGCTGTCGTTCCTTCCACCTTTAATTTTTTTTCTTTTGTGGTGGTGGTGGTGGTGGTGGTGGTGGTGCAGCTTGCAGGCTGTCGGTGGCTGCATGCATTTGCAAGGATTGATGAAAGCGGCGGGGTATCTCGATAGGCCGAGCACAACTTTACTCGAGAAGACCACCACTGACGCAAGCATGTGTGTCTCTCGGTATCAATCCCTCCAGGGCCGTGCTCACTCTTTCAGACACAGCCTTTTTTCTTTTTTTTTTTCCTTCCTTTTTTTAATTTCCTTTTTTTCCCTTTCCCATTTTTGCTGAGCTTGCCTCAACTCGATCACTTCCTCTTCGTGTTTACATTTTTACCTATCCATCCCTCTCTGTCCATTGTATTGGATAGCTGTCTATTTTGTCCATTGTGCATCTACGCTATCTTGTCTCTCTTCCTCTTCTATCTCTTCCTCTCTCTCTCTCCCTCTCTCTTCTCTTCTCCTGCTGTGCGTGCTGTACTAGTACTGCTCAGTGGCATGAGTACCGCAGATCACTGGTACCGTCCTCAAAGCAGGTCCTCTCGCCCTCCTGCCCTTTGGCCTCGTATGTCTCTCTCTTGACCATTCCGTTCCCACCTGTTCACCCCATCCCACCTTATACTTCCATGCAATTCTTGTCCCTAGAGCTGTCCATCCCATTCTGCCACCTGTGTTTATCTTGCTTGCATGCGTGCGTGCTATAGTACCACTTCTCTCTTCTCCCGCCCACTCACTAGCCATACCCTTATTCATCCCCATCCTCGCTCTCTCGTCCCTTCTTCCCAGTCGCTGTAGCCCCTCCACCACCTTCCCTTCCCTTCCCTTCCCTCCCTCCTTTGACCATCCATAGTTCATCACCCTCCCTTCACTCTCCCCTCTCCCTCCTCTTCCTCCTCCCCATTCCTTCCCCCCCAACCCACTCGCCCGTAACCCGATTCCTCTCTCTCCCCTTTAATCTCCTTGCCTTTCCTTTGCCTCCTTCTCGATCCTTCTTGGAAGTGATTGATTCCGGAGCCCTAAGACCTTCGACTATCTCCCGCCCGGCTGCCTCTCAAAAATTCCTTTCAATTCTATGGGGTTGATCGCTACAGCCCTCACAATTCACCTCTCAGTGGGTGCCGCCTAGCATTGAATTGTTACCTCTGTATACAATTTTTGCGCTAGCCTAGGTCTCCGTGTCAACCCAATCTGTTGAAAATAGACGTCATTTGTTGTTGCTCCTGTTATTATTCTTCAAACTTTTTTTCTTTTTTTCTTTTTCCTTTCTCCCGGATAGCAGGAGGTATCTCTAGTAATTTGTATTTTTCTATTGCCCTTATTTTTCAAAAACACTATTTTGCCCTCGTGATCCCATCCCGAGCAATTGGGGCGTTCGCTCGTCCTGGGGTTCATTTGCGGTGGAAGAGGCTTCGGGAGTAATAATTTTTTGACCCTTTTTCTTCTCTGGCTGGCGTTCCTCGAGGGTTGTTATTTTTATCTCGTCAGATCTCAGTTCAGTAAACAATCCGCCGCATCCGTCGTCGCCGTCGTCGTCGTCACCTGGCTCTTTGTCAGCTGGGGTCTTGATCAATCATGTCCCCCTCTCACGATGCAAACTCCGCCCGCCGAAAGAGCTTTGCTTTCTTTTCCAAACCAAACAACTCTCCCGAAACCGACACTAGCACCTGGCCAGTCAGGGAGTTGATTACGAAACAGAGACCAAAGTCTGCATTCTTTACAACCGGCGGCACTGGATATGAAGAAGTTGCTACTGTAGTTTGGACAAACATAGGTTCCCGCCCCAGAGTTCTCACGAAAACCCCTGGTCAGCGTCCTAGATCGATGTTTGCACCCTTGAGGGGCAGGGACCCTGGCAGTCCCCAAGCTGAATCGTCTGAAAGTTCTTCGATTGATTCCTCACAGTCGGACAACATGAACCTCCCGCATCCAAGCAACAGGGTTATCATTCATTCGGGAGAGGTAGTTTCAAGCGGTGGTCTCTTACGGAGGAAAAAGGAATTTCTGGTTTTGACTAGCGATGAATTGTTAAGATACAAGTCGGAGTCAAAAGCTAGCGAGGCTTTCGGATTGAGTGCACGATCACCAACGACTGGGAGGACACCTTCAATTGGTTCGGCTGGGGATTTAGTCAGTGAGCATACCTTGGTCACTATGATGAATCAAGTGGTTGCCGTTTACCGGTTCGCCTGCGAGGGGGAACTCGCATGCTCCGTCCAAGTTGATCACCTCGACGACGCCAATGGAACACCTTCCTCGACAACTCTACAAGTTGGGTCATCTAGGGAAGCTCAGGAGTGGGTGGATATTTTATGCCAAGTATCGCAGACTTGCAGGTCCGTCAGGCCACCATTACCATTTTCAGATTCTACTGTTAAACATATCGCACGCCGGCTTGAAGCGGATAGGGACTATTCACCAGCACACTTCCAAATATTCAGAATCGTACAAAGATTCGGAAAGGTCCAGGGGAGAGCCGGATCAAGCGAGGACTTACACAAGATGTACTCGACCATTTGCTACCTCGCCATCGGAACGCACAAGGTTCACTTTATTCCCGTACCCAAGTGCCCTTCTAACAATAGCAGGAGTACCACTTCACACCTTTCTGCTACAACATCAAGCTCTTATGGAATTCTAAATCTTGTTGGGATTGCAATTTCGGATGTGGACGATTCTTTCACCCTAACCTTCAGGTATATCCCCTACGAATGCCCGAACAGAGGTTAGTGCTGACATATAGATGCGAAAGGTCCCCTTGCAGATCGCCGCAGAGGGTTCACTTGGCTTCCACCGAAGCTCCTGAAATAATCCAGTCAATCCGCCAGGCGGCAGAGTACCTGCGCCCTAACTGGCTCACCCCTCCATTTTCTGTTGATATACCGCAGGATATGAAGGACGAGCCAATCCCGGAGATCCCTCCGACTCCGGATGATGACTACAACGGCTTTGACCGCACTCTATCTGCTTACTGTAAGGACCATTATTTTCCCACCTTTAGCCGACGTTTGCTAATCCACGTTCCAGGTACAGCTTATGATTTGGATGCTTCGAACATTGTCTATGGAATCCACACCGAAGTAGAAGATTCTCCTCGATTCGTACTTTACCCGCCAGCCTACTCGAGACGTCGCCAATATACGGATTTGGAGTTGCTTGCAGTCATGAGATCGCTGAGATGGAACGAGGCGTTTGCCTCCATATCATTTCACGGCATTAGTTTGGAACCGTTGCATGGGATATTCGATATGCATGGTACGGAGAACGAACCTAATTGTAGTCGATCAGGGCGGCATATCCACATCAAGTCAACTGGCAACAAGAAGTGTTCGCTTTTAATACACGAAATTCGAGCATTGGCCCTATACAGTAGCAAGTTACGAAGGTTGGATGTCTCCGAATGTATGAAACGGAAAGCACGCAGAGAAGACCCTACCGGAACTCCTTCCCCCGAGGATGGATGTGGCATTGTGGAAGCTGTAATGCCGTTGTGCAGGAGAGGTCTAACAAACTGTGATTGGTTTGATCTGACGGGAATCGAGTTGGTTGAGTCCGATCTTGATTGGCTTGTTGATGCCGCCGCCTCCAGGCTTGCCCATTTCCGCGGTTTCGAACTTGCGCGCTGTGGTTTGACGGAGAGAATGATGACCCTATTTCTCAACGCGCTAGCTACTCATGAGAACACCTTGGAATCGTTGAACCTCTGTGGGAACCCCGGCCGGATACACGCACCTAGCCTTAATAACTCGATGTCCTATTTCCCATTCCTCAGGAAATTGAACCTTTCACGGCTCTTGCGAACCTCTGGTGAAGACCCACTGCTTACGGCAGAGACACTACTGAGATGGAGATTGGAAGATTTGGACTTAAGGTACGATCTATAGTCCAACCTTCAGATCATGTCCGCTGACTAGAATTAGTGAAACAAAGCTCAACAAGCAGACTATTGATGCTGTGGCTGCGTATCTTGCTAGCCCACAATCCGATTCACTACATCATCTGACTCTTACTCAATGCGGCTTAACGTCAAAGGATGTTGCTGTATTCATGAATTCAATGTCACGAACCCCAGGAGAACCAAGAAACATGCACCTCTACGTCGGGCAGAACCCGCTTTCAAAGCACCACGACGCATTGGTTGAATGCATTCTTTCAGGGGCTACCCCAACTCACTTGACAATGAGAATGGTGGACTACCCGAAGGAAGAAATGTTTCGAGAGTTTGTAACGGCAATGACCGCTAACAAGACTATCAGTTTTCTTGATATGTCCAAGGTTTCGTTACCATACGAGGCTGGCCAGGAGACGTGTGCCGCTCTGGGCGCGCTGTTCGCGGAGAATACCACTTTGAAAGAGCTTGATATATCCGGAGAGCAAGCTATTCTAGAAAGCGCCAGGTATGATTCCTTGACTACTGTTGTGCTGGCTTCGCTAACAGACTGCATAGTTTGGGAGCTGGGCTTATCGATGCCCTGCGCCGGTTGTCCGAGAACAAGACTTTGGAAATTCTGAGGATTGAGCGTAAGTTCTCCCTCACCAATAGCCCTAGACTGTCGCTAATATCTAGTTCATAGTACAATCACTCGGCACTCCCGGTGCGATGGAGTTGGCATCAATGTTAACGAAGAACACCGCACTCAAGGAAATTTACTGCGAGATGAATGAGATCCATCTTCAAGGTTTCTCCGCCATGGTTAACGCTATGGAACAAAACAAAACGTTACTATATCTCCCCCGCATGGACCGTGACAGAGCTGAGCACGTCAAATGCCTCAAGGACAAGCTGTTTCAGCCTAGCAAATCGGCAGTTAAATCGGCAGCCAAGGGCCATAAGGGGAAGGATGGGAAGGATGGGAAGAAGGAACACAAGAAGTTGAGAAGGGTGAGCAAAGGGGAGAAGAAGGTTGCCTTCGCGGATGATGTATTAGGGGCCACTGGGGTGGAACAAAACCTAACGCTCCTCGAAGAGAAGTGGGAGAGTGAGGCACAGAGACTTCTCAAGTTTCTCGCCAGGAATGCACAGCTACACAATGATAGGCGGCTGGGGAGTTCGTTCAGCGATTTGGTTTTTTTTTGACTCTTTTACACCCTTTCTTTCCCTATCGTTGGCCCTTTTTACCCTTCCTTCTTTCCTTCCTTCCTTCCTTCCTTCCTTCCTTACTATCCATCCCTTTCCGGTTTTACTTTACCCGTGAGTAAACAAAAAAAACCTTGCTCTAAAAACACATTTTCACCTTTCTATTCCCTGTTTTATATTTCATCAGCATTTTTACGATTTTCATAGTTCGCATTTCATCGGGTTCGGTATCTTCCTCTCATCTACTGTATCTCTTTTCCTTTCCTTTTCTAGGTCGGGTGCATAGGGGATGGAGTTCTTGTTCATTGCTTCTAGTCTTTTCCTCCTTCCTTTTCTTTTTCACCCCTTCCTTCGTACCCATTTCCTCATCTTTTCCCACACTGGCACGCAAGCCCGGTCACAACCGAGTGGAAAGATAGAACATCAAAAAGCAAAAGAAAAGGTAACATTAGCCTTCATCGGACGCGGTGTTACCATACCAGTGGTCTGGCCATCCCAGTCTACAGTTTGTATATACCATAACGCATTCAGGATCCAAAATAAAATGTACATAAACGTACTCGTTACATCATCTCCTTCTACCGCATTTTTGCAAATGGCAAAAGCCAAACAATTTGCACGTGCAAGCCCATTCCCGAATCCTTGACGCCTCATACACAAAAAAAAAAAGGCGGGTCCCAATTCCAAACACGATCCACAAGTGGTACGGTAATTATCCACGGCAAGCAACCAAGCAGGCAGGCACAAACACCCCTGCATCTGCAAGCCGCGATCGACACAATATGCTAGTGAGTTTGCTTGTGTCATAAGTTGACTTTGTGGCCCTGACCCTTACTTAACTTGCTCAAGTACCGTACCAGTACCGTAGTTTGAGAGTGACGCGATGCTCAGATGATATGGATGGGTACGGAACGATCAGGGAGGTGATCTCCAGCAAATGCCTGAGCGGGGAAGTGGTCTTGGCACAGTACCGAGCACTATACTCGTACTAGTTACGGTATTTCGAGCACGAGCGTCAATTAACATAGCCACAGCATTGCAATATGAGGCCACAAGTGAACGTCTATTCCGGATATCGTTAATCTCCCGGGAGAGAGAGAGAGAAAATTCTGGCTCATGATGTTCCTTGGAGTGGTAGTGGTACCGATGCTTACTCCGTAAGTTAGCGGTCTTCTATGGGTACTACAAGTACCAGTAATTATGTAAGACCTACGATACGAATCCCTTTTCATTTCCTTTCCCTGACGTATTATAGTAAAGATAACGATGCTATGCACGTGTAGCAGTAGGATACTTTATCACAATAAAATAAATAAAATAAAATAGTTTCTGGAATGCATGTTGTATGATATCATAAGTTTTTTTTTTTTCTTTTTTCCCACTACTTCTATTCTCATCGTGTATTCGGAATCTGGTTTCTATAAAAGTGCCGCAAGGTGTGTCAGAATTATGTGAAATATCTGTCACAAACGGTGACCAAGCAAGGCAGACTCTCACATGACTAATAATTATTAGTCATTGGTTTGTTATTTTTTACTCTATGAGATCAGTTGACTCATAGGTTTTCACATGACGACGCAATAGCGTGTCATTGGTTTATTATTATTGGTTGATATTTGAGATGACGCACGATCATCAGCAAAAATAATACTCTGCGCCAGGGGCGCCCCATGCGTCTGGCGCACCTAGCGCACATAACGTCAATCGCGAATCAGGACGCAACGTCGATCTGACGTTGCGTCCT